>SAMEA104315420__coassemble_1971_pt1 | contig 8187 bp, 6 predicted proteins | sample SAMEA104315420__metabat2_high_PE_021 | metagenome-assembled genome bin SAMEA104315420 (sample SAMEA104315420) | gut metagenome | biome: Monkey gut; feature: monkey-associated habitat; material: faeces | place: China | collected 2013 | reverse complement strand
CAGCCGTTACGGTCATTTCGTTCTTTTCATAAAAGTAGAAGTCCTTAATGAAAATATCGCCGCCGCCTGCGTCAAGTTGAAATATAAATCTAGTATTTCCGCTTTTCGTGGGAGAGTACTCAAAACTCATATCCGTATACTCGTTCGCGGAATATACCCAATTTGAAAACATTGTCGTCCACGCAGGCAATTCAGCCGCAAAGTTAAAGTGCATATTTTCGGTCATCACCTTAAATTTCACGATATACGTTTTGCCCGCTTCAACGGAATACTTACCAACTCCCGCTCCGTAGTTTACGGCGGTAGATGTCGCTATGCTCGGGTCTCTGTACATTTTCGCTACACCGTTTTCAATCGTCGCTTTGTTGTACGTTGTCCATGTTTCGTCGCTGCTTGCGATGTCGTAATCGCTCGATTGAAACGACAAAGTGTACGTTTCTGCGGCTGCCCATATCGAACTTACGCCCGACGAAATAAACGCCGCCCCAGCGAATGTGAGAAAGCAGATAATCAATATTATCAGCGACACATTCTTCCTTGTTCTCGTCATTTTTGCCTCCTTTTTATCCGCTTATTCCGCGGAATTTTTCTTTTTTCCCATTTAAGAGTATTCCTTTCGTCGAAGGCGAAAGGAGGGGTATACCCCTCGAAAAAAGTCTGTAAATACTCTTTTCGGGCATACTTTCCCATACTCGGTTCTGTTCTATCCTACACCATTTCGGGGGGAATTACAATACCGTAGAGAGACTTCTTTTTGTGCTAAACCGACTTTTTCGGGCTGAAATTTTCCGTTTTTTTGGCGTAAAGGAATAACAACATGTATCGCGTGCGAGGGGTCGTTTTTCGTCCTTAGAAATTTTTTCACCGCAATTCATTATTTTTACGGCAAGCATTTTTGACCTCTTGGAATTTTTTACAAGTGAACTAAACTTTTGAAAGTCTCCCCTGCGTAAGGGGAGATGTCGAGCAAATGCGAGACAAAAGGGTCGTAAACGGTCGATAAATACGTTATTTACAATTTGGAATTCAAGACAAGCAACCCTTTCGTCAAATCTTCGCGAACAACGCTTGACTTGCCACCTCCCCTTGCTCAGGGGAGGCTTTCTTATTTCTTCGTTCAGTTTGCTCTTAAAAAAGATTAACAGTCTGACAAACGGCATTAAAAAAGACCGCAAACCTATCTTTTTGATAGATTTGCAGTCGTTCCCTCTCTTTTTTGTTCTAGCCGATAAACCATAATTTGTATTATTCTATAAGATTGTAGTCGAAACGTTCGGAAAAACCCATTCGCTTATCGCCCTTTCCTATCCTCTCTGCCGTCGTATGAAAAGAAAGCGCGCGAATGTAAATCGGTTACGAATTTTTCCGTAAAAAAGCGTTTCGTATTATTTTAAACTTCTATAACCTTGGAAGTGTCGAAGTATTTCCACGGGGTTATATCCGCAGGGGGCTGAATTTTAAAGCACATTCTCTCTTTCGATACGGGGTGCGTGAACGAAAGAGACACAGCCCAGAGCGCGAGAAAACCCTTTTTCGCCTTTTCGCCGCCGTAACGCATATCGCCGTATACGGGCGTTCCGAGGTGGGACATCTGCACTCTTATCTGATGACTTCTGCCCGTGTGTAATTTGATCTCCGCAAGCGACAAGCCGTCCTTTTCCTCTAAGATTCTGTATTCGAGTTCGGCGAACTTCGCCCCTTCCGTTCCCATAGGACAAACGTAAACCATATTGTTTACGGCGTTCTTTTTGAGATAATCGGTAAGCGTCGCTTTCTTCTCTTTCGGCGACCCGACGAGTACCGCCGCGTACTTCTTTTCAAAATCGCCGCTTCTCATCTGCTCGGAAAGTCTCGAAGCCGCCTTGGAACTCTTCGCGTATACCATTACGCCGCCCGTCGGACGGTCGAGCCTGTGAACGAGTCCGACGTACACGTTGCCCGTTTTATGCTCCCTTTCTCTGATATGCTCCTTTATTATACTAAGCATATCGGTATCTTTCGTCTCGTCCTCGCAAGAGGGAACGTTCTGCGGCTTCATCACGACTATAACGTGATTATCCTCGTAAAGGACTATGAGGTCGTCTGTCTGTATCTGTTTTTCCATTTATTCTATCTCCGATTTTCGTCTTTAATCGACTTATAGACGGGTTTATTCGTAGTATTGGGGGCTATAAACATTCCGCTTGCGCCGCACGGAAGGTCGATTCCTTCCTCGGTTTTGATTCCCACTTCGTAAGCCTCGATTTCGCCCTTGTATTTTTTGCCTACGGTGAGCGAAAGTATGTTTTTCAGAACCATAGGTTGAAGCCCCGTCGTGTAACTGTTTATCAAAAAGAATAGCGGATTGTCCGAAAGAACGCCCGTGCAAAGTTCTACGAGGGGGTAAAGTTCGCTTTCGATTTTCCACATTTCGCCGTTAGGACCTCTGCCGTAACTCGGGGGGTCCATTATCACCGCGTCGTACTTTCTTCCCCGTCTGATTTCTCTCTGAACGAATTTCTTACAATCGTCTATGATAAATCTCGCGGGTTTATCGCTAAGACCCGAAAGCCTGACGTTTTCGCCCGCTCTTTCGACCATACCCTTGCTCGCGTCAACGTGGCACACGCTCGCCCCTGCGTTAAGACACGCAACGGTCGCGCCGCCCGTATAAGCGAAAAGATTGAGTACGCTTACAGGTCTCCCCGCGTTTTCGATTAGTTCGGTCATTCTGTCCCAGTTGACCGCTTGTTCGGGGAAAAGTCCGGTATGTTTAAAGCCCATGGGTTTGACGAGGAACTTTAAATCGCCGTAACTCACCGTCCACTGTTCGGGCATTTTTTTAAGAATCTGCCAACCGCCGCCGCCCTTATCGCTGCGGTTATATATCGCGTTTAACGACTTATAGGCTGACATATCGGTTTGCGACTTCCATATAACCTGCGGGTCGGGACGAAGGAGAACGACGTCTTTCCAACGTTCGAGTTTCTGCCCGTCACCCGTGGCGATTATAGAATAGTCTTTCCATTTATCGGCTATTTTCATATATATAATACCATTTTTGTTTTTTAAGAAATAATCGTTAAGATTTGCCGACGGACAAATACAGTTCCCGTTTTGCGGGATGCCATATTCTTAAAAATGCAAGCATTTTTAAGAGTTTCGGGACGTCGGGGGCGCCGTCCCCTACGGCTGTAAAACAACTTGCCGACAGGCAAATTCTAACTACTCTTGCCTTCCCCTATGGGGTATGCAAGATGGATAGTTTTCAATTCGCACCAAAGGGGAAAGCAAGACGGATAGTTTCCAACTCGTTTCAAAGGGGAAAGCAAGAAATTTGTTTCAAGAAACCTACTCTGAGCAAGGGGAGACTTTTCGCGACGGGAACGGACTTATTACCGTTAAATCTTCTTAACGCCCAAAACAACTTTATCGCCGTTTATATCGAAGTCTTTTACATAACCGTCGGGCGTTTCCGTTATCTCTTCCGCAAGTACGTCCGATTTTATCTCGTCCGTCTTTTCTTTCAGAACCCTTTCCGCTACGCCCTCGGCTTTATACCCGAGTACTATTCTGTCCGTAACGTTAAATCCCGCTTCTTTTCTCATATTCTGAATACGCGAAACGAGTTCTCTTACCGCGCCTTCCAAAAGAAGTTCTTCGGTAACGTGTACGTCCAGAACTACCGTAAGTCCGTCCGAACTCTCCGAAACGAATCCTTCCGACGGCTCGCTCGAAATAAGCAAATCGTCGATTGTAAACTCGACTTCCGTATCGCCGAGTTTAGTCTTGTACGTTCCGCCGCCCTTTACGCACGCGACAACTTCCGCCGCGTTACAGGTATCGAGGAAGTTTCTGATTGCCCCGAGTGCCTTGCCGTATTTCGGTCCTAAGGTTTTAAGTTGCGGTTTCAGTTTATACGTTACGAACGCCGACGCGTCGTGAAGCACTTCGAACTCCTTTATGTTGAGTTCGTCTTTCGCTATATTGTAAAGTCCTTCGGTAAGGTTTACCTTCCTGTCGGTAGCGACGTAGAGTTTTTTAAGCGGCTGACGATTTTTGATATTGCTGCCGTTTCTCGCCGCTCTTCCGAGCGCGACTATCTCCAAAACGTCCTCCATTCCCTTTTCGAGTTCTTCGTCGATCATACTCTCGTCCGCGACGGGATAAGAACACAAATGTACGGATATAGGTTCGTTATCGAAGAATTCGGGTACCAAATTCCCGTACATACTCTCCGCCATGAACGGAACGTACGGGGCGGCTACTTTGCACAGCGTAACGAGTACGGTATAAAGCGTGGTATACGCCGCCGCCTTGTCCTCGGTCATTCCGCTGCCCCAGTATCTCTCTCTGCCGCGACGAACGTACCAGTTGGAAAGTTCGTCCGTGAAGTCCTGAATATATCTCGCCGTCTCGAAAGTCTTGTATTCGGCAAGTCCTTTATCGACTACCTTTATAAGCGTGTTGAGTTTGGACAATACCCACTTGTCCATAAGCGTGAGTTTGCATTTTTTAATATCGTATTCCGACGGGTCGTATTTGTCGATGTCCGCGTACAGCACGAAAAACGCGTAGGTGTTCCAGAGCGTTCCCATAAATTTACGCTGACCTTCGGAAACCGCTTCTTCGTAGAATCTCGACGGAAGCCACGGCGCGCTGCTCGTGTAGAAGTACCATCTGATAGCGTCTGCGCCCTGTTTGTCGAGAACCGACCACGGGTCTACAACGTTACCTAAATGCTTGGACATCTTAATGCCGTTTTTGTCGTTGACGTGTCCGAGAACTATACAATTCTTAAAGGGCGATTTGCCGAAAAGCAAGGTGGAAATCGTGAGAAGGGTATAGAACCAGCCTCTCGTCTGATCTACCGCTTCGGAAATGAAGTCCGCGGGGAAATGCTTCTCGAAAAGTTCCTTGTTCTCGAACGGATAATGGAACTGAGCGAACGGCATCGAACCCGAGTCGAACCAACAGTCGATAACCTCTTTCACCCTCTTCATCTTGCCGCCGCATTTCGGACATTTGCAAGTCGGAACGTCGATGTACGGACGATGAAGTTCTATATCGCCCTCTATTCCGCACATTTCTTTGAGTTCCTTTTTGGAACCCATAACGTGAATTTCGCCGCAGTCCTCGCATACCCACACGGGAAGCGGAGTACCCCAATATCTCTCTCTCGAAAGTCCCCAGTCGATGACGTTTTCGAGGAAGTTGCCCATTCTGCCCGTTCCGATAGTCTCGGGCATCCAGTTTACCGATTTGTTAGAGGCGATAAGTTGTTCTTTTATCGCGGTGGTCTTTATAAACCAACTCGACCTTGCGTAATACAAAAGCGGAGTGTTACATCTCCAACAGAAGGGATAACTATGCTCGAAAAGTACGTCTTTGAAAAGAACGCCGCTTTCTTTAAGGTCTTTTATGATAAGTTTGTCGGCGTCTTTTACGAACATTCCCTTATAGGGTTCGACGGCGTCGATAAATCTGCCCCTGTCGTTTACCATCTGTACGAACGGAAGTTTGTATTTCTTGCCGACGAGCGAGTCGTCCTCGCCGAACGCGGGGGCGATATGAACTATTCCCGTACCGTCGGTAAGCGTGACGTAAGGATCGTTTACGACGTAAAACGCCTTTTCTTTAAACGTTCCCAAAGCGTAAGGGAACATGGGTTCGTACTCGGTATATTCGTAATCCTTGCCCTTCTTTCTCGAAATTACTTCGTAGTCCTCGAAAAGAGTCGGCACCAACGCCTCGGCGAGAACGTAAGTCTCGTCGCCGACTTTGATTTCCACATAGTCGTATTCCGCGTTCATACAAAGGGCGACGTTGGACGGAAGAGTCCACGGAGTGGTCGTCCAGACGAGGAAGTACGCGTTGTCTTTGCCCTTGATTTTAAATTTGACGTAAACCGACTTTTCCTTTACGTCCTTATAGCCCTGCGCGACTTCGTGCGAGGAAAGGGCGGTTCCGCAACGGGGGCAGTACGGCACGATTTTATAGCCTTTGTACAAAAGTCCTTTTTCGGCTATCGTTTTGAGCGCCCACCACACCGACTCGATATAATTGTCGTCGTAGGTAACGTAGGGGTGTTCCATATCCACCCAGTAGCCGAGACGGTCGCTCATCTTTTTCCATTCGTCGGTATACTTCCAAACCGACTGTTTACACTCTTTGATGAACGGCTCGATACCGTATTTTTCTATGTCCTGTTTGCCGTCGAGACCGAGTTTTTTCTCGATTTCGAGTTCGACGGGAAGACCGTGAGTATCCCAGCCTGCTTTTCTCAGAACGTGCTTGCCCTTCATGGTCTGATACCTCGGAATAATATCCTTCATGACGCGCGTTAAAACGTGACCGATATGCGGTTTACCGTTAGCCGTCGGGGGACCGTCGTAGAAAGTGAATTCCTCGTGACCCTCGTTGTTTTTAATGCTCTGTTCGAAAACGTTATTAGCGTTCCAGAAGTCGAGAACTTCCTGTTCTCTCTGTAAGAAATTTAAAGACGCGTCAACTTTTTTGTACATATCGTCCTCCGTAAATTAGCGTTTGGTTTATCTTTGAATCCGATTTGTCCCGCCAAAGCGAGATTCGGACAATCGTCGGACGAGTATTCGCCATACGTCCGGCGCAATTATATATATAATAGCAAAATACTTTGAATAAGTAAAGGATTTTCGGGGTTTACGTCCAGGAAAAATATTCGACAAATATTTTTTGAGTATTTACGTTTTTTTCTTGCGTTTTTCAGAAAAGTAGGGTAAAATGTATATACTGCGCTAAGCGGGGAGTTAGCGGTGCCCTGTACTTGCAATCCGCTATAGCAAGGCTGAACGTTCCCCTCGGCTCGTCGTATGGTTGGCTGCGCGCGGTAAGGCGTGACGATGTCAAGGTCTTATGCAACGCATAACCGCGAACCGCGTCAGGATAGGGATATAGCAGCGCTAAACGGCGTCTTGCGTGTGCCATAAGGTTGCTTTGACGGAGCGACCTGCCTCGTTAACGCTTCGGTGCGATTTGTCAAAGGGAACTGCGCAGTAAAATAAAATTCAATGCAACGCCGCGTGAATCGTCACGGGGGTTGCGCGGTTAAGCCGTCGGAATCGATTCGTCGGCTTTTATTTTCTCTTTTAAAGGATATAAGTATGGATAAAACGATTTGCGATAATCTCGACAGAATATTCAAGGAAATAGAAAACGGCAACGACCGCGGCGAAAAAATCACCCTTTTAGGCGCGACCAAATTCGTACCCGTAGATAAAGTCAACGAGGCTATCAAAGCGGGGCTTACCGATATAGGCGAAAACAAGGCTCAGGAGTTTCGAGATAAATTCGGGTTTTACGGGGAATGCGTAAAGCACTTCATAGGCACTCTGCAAGAGAACAAACTGAAATACGTCGTAGGCAAAGCCGACTTTATAGACTCGGTTTCGTCGCTCGATTTAGCGGTAGCGATAAACGAGAAAGCGGCGGCGAAAGGAATCTGTCAAAAGGTGATGATAGAAATCAACGGCGGCGAGGAAGAGAGCAAGACGGGAGCGACGATTGACACGGCAAAAGCCCTCTATAAGTCGATTATCGGCTTAAAAAATCTCGAACTCGGCGGAATAATGGCTCTTCTTCCCGCGTCCTCGGACGAGGAATATCTCGCGAAAATCTGCCGCGAAATCAGGGCGTTTTACGACGAGATAAGGGAAAAAACCAAGACCGTTAAATACCTGTCGATAGGAATGAGCGGCGACTATAAAATCGCGATTAAAAACGGAAGCAATATGATAAGGCTCGGAAGGGCGATATTCGGGGAGAGAGATTACGGCGAGGTAAAGTAGAATATGGGAATTTTCAACATTTTCGGCGGAAGCAAAAAAACGCAGACTGTAAGCAAAGTAGCGGGAAAACCCGAAAAGAACATAGATTACTCGGCGAGCGGGTCGATAAACAGGTATTACCCCCGTTCGTTCGACGACGTGGCGAAGATAATAGACGTACTTTTATCGGGCGACCCCGTGATAATCAACGTAACGGCTCTTGAAAATCGCACGGCACAGCGAGTACTTGACCTTATGTCGGGGGCGTTATACGCGATTAACGGCAATATGTGCGAACTCGAAAAAGAGGTTTACCTTTTCACGCCAAAAAAGTAACCTTAGCCGATAAAAACCCCAACCGAACCCGCCTCTAAGCCGTCTTTTTAACGCTTTGCGGCAAATT
>SAMEA104315420__coassemble_1928_pt1 | contig 8377 bp, 3 predicted proteins | sample SAMEA104315420__metabat2_high_PE_021 | metagenome-assembled genome bin SAMEA104315420 (sample SAMEA104315420) | gut metagenome | biome: Monkey gut; feature: monkey-associated habitat; material: faeces | place: China | collected 2013 | reverse complement strand
CTTTCACGGCTATGAACGACCAGAACAAAACGACGATCGTTCCGTCGTTTATGGCGTTCGACCTCTCGTACGACAAGGACGAGGGTATTCTTAAATCGAGAGGCGTTACGATAACGGATCTCGACGACGCGAAATATTACAAAACGCTCTGGAAAGGTTTTCCGAGCGGCAGGGCGAAACTTTCGATTTCTGCGAGCGGTTACAATTCGGAGACCGCCGACGTAATGGTTACCGACGTTTTCGGACTTGATTTCTCGCAAACTACGGTAAGCGACGAAACCGCGCCGAAAATAACGGTGAACACCGATTACGAGCAGATGCCCGTCGCGAAAACGGGAAGGGAATACTCTATTCCGACCGCCACGGCTATCGACGATTATTCGGGAGCGTGCGACGTCTCCGTCAAGGTCGTATACGGTTACGGAACGGGCAACGGCGCAGCGGTTAAGTTGAAAGACGGAAAAATCGTTCCCGAATATGCGGGCGAATACACCGTGATATACGAGGCGAAAGACGGTTACGGGAACGTCGCGACAAAGACTTATATATTCGAGGCGAAAGAGAAAATAGACGGTATCGCCGCAGTTATTCCCGAGTACGGCGAGTTTACGCTCGGCGATTATCTGACCGTTTATACGCCGACTTTTTCGGGCGGTTCGGGCAAAATCGAACTCACGGAAAAAGTTACCCTCGACGGGGCTTTGAAAGAACTTACGGGCGGAAAAGTCAAACTCGACGAAGCGGGCAAATGGGAAGTATCTTATTATGCGACCGATTATATAGGCAATGAGTTTGAAAAGACGATAGAACTCAGCGTTTTAACGCCCGATAAACCCGTTTTCACGGGAACTCCGAACCTTCCCGAAATTATGATAGACGGAAGCGGATATATCGTTCCCGAGTACTACGCGGAAGATTATTCTTCGGGCAAGTGCGAGTATAAACTCTGCGATGTGGTAGTTACCGACAGTCTTGGCAAAAAGAGAATGTCGGGCGGCGAGAGATACGTTGCGAGAGCGGATAAAGACGGAGATTTCGTCACGTTCGCTTATGAGGTTGACGGAGTGCGGAGGGTGGAAGAAATAAAAGTCCCCGTCATCATTCCGAAAAGGACGAAAAACGGCAGAAAAACGCTCGATATGACTAAGTATTTTTACGGAACGGGCTTTACCGCGACCGCGAATTCTACCGAGGTAGGTATCGAGGCGGCGGAAAACGGCGATATAAGTTGGAAATTCGGAAACTCTCTGCTCGCGGGGATATTCTCGATAGACTTCCACACCGTTCCGGATAAGTCGAATTTCGACGGGCTACAAGTTACGCTTACGGATTCGTCCGACAGGACTAATTCCGTATCGGCGACGCTCGAGTATCGAAAAGGTAAGACCTATCTGTCGGTAAACGGCGCGGCTATCGAAATATCGGGCGGCTTCGGTTCGTTTACGGCAACGACGATAAAACTCGAATATTCCGATAAAATCTTTAAAGTCGGCAACGTCGAGATACCTGTCGTAACGAGAGAGGACGGAGTTAAATTCGACGGCTTCAAGTCGGATAAGGTAAATCTCGAAGTTACGGCTTCGGGAGCGAAAAAAGGCGCGAAATACGACGTAAGAGCGATAAATTTACACAAATTCAACAATAACGACTCGGATTACACCGAACCTGCGGTTTTCGTAAGCGGAAGTTACGGAGGATCTTACGACCTCGGAAAAACGTATATACTACCCGCCGCGTTCGCAGGCGACGTAATGTCGCCCGAAACGGAACTCACGCTGAACGTATACGACCCGAACGGCAAAATCGTTCGCGATATAAACGGTAGAAAACTCGAAAACGCCGACCCGACGAAAGAATACGAGATAAGCCTCGATTCTTACGGACAGTACAGAGTAGAGTATACGGCGACGGAAATAAACTGGTGGAACAGAAGCAAACCATTCCAGTATATGATTACGGTATACGACGGGAACGCGCCCGAAATTACGTTTGACGAAACTCCGAAATATACCGCGAAAGTCGGCGGAACGTGGTCGCTTCCGAAATTTACGGTAAAGGACAACGTTACCGAAACCGATAAAATAGCGGTCGGCAAGTACGTATACACCGCCGAGGGTAAACTGATAAAATTTGACGGAAATTCGTTCAGATTCGGTGAAAGCGGCAAGTATAAGTTCCGCATAATCGCAACGGACGAACAGGGAAATACGACGGTTAAAGAAATAGTCGTAACCGTTACGGATTAAGGAGGGAATATGAAAAAAATATTGTCTTTGATAATGGCTTTGATTCTCGCGTTCGCTCTTGTTTCGTGCGGCGAAAGCAGCGGAACGAGCGAAAGCGAATCGAAGAGCGACACGGGCGTAAAAGATACCGTCACGGACGATAAACTCGACGAAAAAGTTACGGGAACATTGCATAAGGTCAACGTGAAAGAGAGTAACAGAAGGTTTATAAGCGGCGGTAAAACCGAGTATAAAATCGTCATAGCGGATTCTTCGTCCGAGGCGCAGAGAGCGGCTACCTTTATGTTGAAACACCTTAAAGCGGCTTCGGGAGCGGATATCGGCGTAATCGCTTACGCGGATTCCGAGAGCGCGGTATATACCGCCGACGCGAAATATATTTACGTCGGGAAAAACGCGGCGTTCGACTTAGCGGGGCTTAAAATGCCTTCGGACGACCTCGCTACAAGCGGTTATTGTATTAAAACCGCAGGCAATTCGGCGTTTATAACCGTAAACAATCCTTACGGCTATCAGATGGGCGCGATTGCGTTTTTGCGTGAAACGATAGGTTACGATATGTATTCGGAAAACAGGGTGTCATACGACAGAAGCCCGTCGACTCTGCCCGATATGGATATAGTCGAGCGTCCCGATTTCGATTACAGACACTGGTCGAATCCGCTCGGCTCGGAGGCTTTGTACGGCATGGGATATTCCACGCACAGCGCGAAGATCTCGGTCGGCGGAAACGATATGCACAACTCGTTCAAGTGGTTGCCTCCCGACGTATACGTTTCGGAGCATCCGAAATGGTTTGCGGACGACACCTCGCAACTTTGCTATACGGCTCACGGGGATCCGGTCGAGTACGAGGCGATGCAGAACGAGATAATCGAAAAAATGAAAGAATACGCGAGGGATAATCCGACCGTAGATACCATTTCCGTTTCGCAGGAGGACGTCACGACTTATTGTAAATGCGACGCTTGCAAAAAGGAATTCGATAAGTACGGAGCGATGAGCGCGACGACTATAAAATTCCTCAACGGTCTGTCGGATAGGATAAACGCGTACTTCGAAGAAGAGGCGGCGAAAAACGGAACGGAACCGAGAAAATTTTATATTATACAGTTCGCCTATCAGTGGACGTTGGACGCGCCCGTAAAACAGAACGAAAACGGCGAGTGGGTCGCTTTTGACGAATCGGTAGTGTGTAACGATAACGTAGGTATAGAGATTGCGCCTCTCGACGCGAAATTCACGAGAGATTTCGACCACGAAGACAACGCCTATTTCAGAGAGGCGATAGACAAATGGTCGGCGGTTACAAAAAACATCTATTTCTGGTGGTACGAGACTAATTTCCACAACTATATGTTCCCGTATAACTGTTGGAGCAATATGGTCAATCAGTATCGCTACTGCGTGCAGAGAAGTACGAGGTATATGTTCAACGAAGGGCAACTCGGACAATCGAACGGTACGGGATTTACGAAACTCAAAGATTATATCGACTCGAAGGCGTTGTTCGACGTAAACGTGAATACCGCGGAACTGATAGATAAATTCTTCGACGGGTACTTTTTGGACGCCGCCGAACCGATGAGAGAGTATTTCGACGAATTGCAGACCTATCTCACTTATTTGCAGGACGAATATCCGCACGTTTTAACGGGTTCGATATACGAGGCGATTTCGAAAACCGAATCGGGTTCGCTTATGTTCTGGAAGAGAAAGACGATGACGGGTTATATGGAGTATATCGACAGGGCGTATGCGGCGATCGAGAAGTATAAAGCGACCGATATATCGCTTTATAACGCGCTGCACGACAACATTACGATAGAATCGCTCTTCCCCGAGATACGTTCTTTGCAGATACTACGACGGGACGTTCAGCCCCGACGAGGTTACAGCCATGAGGAAGGCGTTCAAAAGCGACTGCGTGAGATTCGGAAACCTTTACGAACGCGAACACGACTTTATGACTGCGCTTTACTCGTCTTGGGGAGTTTAAAAAAAAGATAAGGAGAAAGGAAAAATGAAAAAATCTTTACTGTTGGTAATTTTAGCGATTGTAACCGTTCTTGCAAGCGTATTTTTCGTCGCCTGTAAAGGCGGAGACGGTACTTCGGACAGCACCGAACCCACGGTTTCCGATTCTACGGGCGGCAGCGACGGCGGTAGCGAGATTTTGCCCGAAGTTACGATCTCGCTTGACAAAAAGGACCTTACGGTCGATATGTACGACGAGGCGGAACTCGTCGCGAACGTTAAAAACAGCGACGAAACCGTCGTATGGACTTCGGATAACGAGTCGATTGCAACCGTTGCGGACGGAATCGTAAAGGGCGTTGCGGAAGGCGAAACGACGATTAAGGCGACGGTAGGCGGCAAAACGGCGACGTGCAACGTCACGGTAACCAAATCTTCCGAGATTCCCGTAATCAGAACGGAATATTCGGAAATGAACCTCTATTCGGGCGACGAGTTCGACTTCGAGGTTTACGCCAAGTGGAAAAACAAAAAAATCGAAGCCGTCTACGATTGTATGGTAAAAAGCGGCGGCGACGTAGTCAAAATGGAAAAGGGAACGGACGGAATATTCAAGGTTGTCGCTTTGAAGGCGGGAGCCGCAGAGTATACCGTATCGGCTACGGCGATAGGAACGACCGTTTACGCAGACGTTAAATTTACGGTCGTAAACCCCGTATATTCTCTTAAAATAACGAATTTCACCGAGACCGAAAGCGGATTCGAATATCTTCTTTGGAGACAACCCGACGGGGAAACGAGCGTTACCGCCGAGGTTATAGTTACGAGGGCGGGTAAGGAAATCGACTACGCCGAACTTAGTTGGACTTCGGACGACGAAACAATCGCGACTGCAAAAGACGGCGTCATTACCGGTAAAAAAGACGGCAAAACAACTGTCACGGTTACCGTTTCGGGCAGGGGAATAGAGCCTTTCGAAAAGAAAATCGCCCTTACGGTAAAAGAGGAAATCTACCGCAAGGTAACTTATTATGATTCGGATAAAACGACCGTTTTAAGCGAGGAAAGCGTTCTTGACGGAACGGCAGCGAAGTATATTAACAAAGGATACCCCGAAGAATTTGAAATAGGCGACGGTTATAAGGGCTATTATAACAAGTGCGAATGGGTTGACGAAAACGGAAGATCTGCGGCAAAATCGCTCGAAGCGGTCACGTCCGATATGAACGTTTACGCCGCTTACGGATATATAGCGTATAAACACTATGAGTTTACCGAGGCGGAGGACAACAAAACGGTGATGAACGGGGCGTTCGCGACTCATAACAAATACGCGAAGATCGTTGACGGAAAACTCGAAATGTCGTTCAGGGCTTACGCGGATAACACTAACGTCGCGTTTATGGAACTCAACAACTGGTCTGCGCCTCTTTCGTTCGAGTGTAAAAAGGACGTCTGGTACACCTTCGTTATCGAATTCGAAAACGACGAATCGGGCGCGCATAAATACGTCGGAGTCAAGGCGTACGTTTTAGACGAGGACGGAAAAGTCGTCAAACAGGCGACCGCTTCCGATTACGACGAGAGATTGTGGGTATACGCGAAAATGCCTTATACTCCCGATGAGAACGGAAATCCCGTCTACGGTACGGAATGTAAAATAGATATAGGCGTTCCGATGAGCGGAGTAAAATCGACCTATACCGTTAAATATTACGATGAAAACGGCGACGAACTCGCAAGCGAAGAGGTTGCCGAGGGCGAAACTCCGAAATACGTTTACGAAGCGGAAGGCGAAGCGGATAAAGACCTCGGAAACGGCTATACGCTTTCTTACGACGGGTATAAATGGGTCACCGAAAAAGGCGGAAAGACCGAAGCGAATCTCGGCAATATAACCGACAACTTGGAGGTGTATCTCAGAAAAGAATACGTGGCGTATATATCTGCGGATAAACCGAGTTTTAAATCGCTTTTGCAGACGAACAAATACATTTTAGCCGAGAACGGAAAACTTTCGTTCAAGGTAAGAATAACCGCAGGCGATGTCGGAGCGACGACTTTTAATCTCTATGAAGATACGGTTTGGGCAGCCGCTTACGATGAAAGTCGCATAGCGTTGTGGTTTAACAATATCGGGCTGAACAAATGGGTAACGATAACTATCGACGGAAACGCTAAAACGTATACCGTGTCCGACGGCAACGAAATCAAAACTGAAGCCTTGAAGTTTACGGCGGTCAATTTCGACAAGATAAGTCTCGTTGCCGATAAATTCACCATAGACGTGGCGGCTATCAACCCGAAGATTAAGCCGACTTTCGACGTGACGTATTACGACACGGACGGAACGACCGTTCTGTACGTCGAAAAGGTAGAAGAGGGAGACAGCGCCGCTTACGTTCCGAGCAAAGACCTCGGCAACGGTTACAAAACGGTATACGCGGACTACAAGTGGGTCACCGCCGACGGTGGGACGATCGAAGCCGATTTAAGTAACGTTTCGGCGAACGTCAGCGTATATCTTGTCGGGGAAAAACTGATATATAAGTCGATACCTTATTTCAATCCCGATACGGAAGGCTACAAAAACATACTTGCGACGAACGAGTATATAAAAGCAAAAGACGGCAAGTTGATTTTTAAAATGAATTTCTCGTCGGAGAAGTGGGGTTCGTTTGTAATCTGCGGCAAAAGTCCGTGGTCGCAGTTGGGAGACGGCAGTTATAATATGGTGCAGCCAGGCGTCGATACGAGCGAGTGCGGTAAGTGGTGGACAATCGAAGCGGACTTATCGACATACGTCGTGACCGTAAAAAAACCGGACGGCAGCGTTGCGGTGGCAAAGACGCTCAATCCTTTTGAGGCAAATGATTTAACTTTTTATTTGTGTGATTTAAGCGGCGTAGATCTTGCAGCAGTCGCCTAAAAATACAAATATCGGATACGTATGAGACTTAAAAAATATGAAAACAACCCGATTCTTTCTCCGGGTAAAAACGAATGGGAAGAACGTTGCGTTTTAAATCCCGCCGTGATTTACGACGACGATAAGCAGGAGTTTGTAATGCTTTATCGCGCGGCGGGAAACGACGTTCGACATCAGATAAAATTAGGTTTAGCGACGAGCAAAGACGGAATAAACTTCGTTCGTCAGGGCGATAAGCCCGTTTTCGAGGGGCATCACGACGACCCCGACGGCGGTTGCGCGGAAGACCCGAGGCTTATGAAAATAGGCGGGGTTTATTACCTCACTTATGCCGCAAGGGCGTACGCGCCGGGGAGATACTGGCTTGAACCTTACGTAGAGGGAGTGACAAAGCCGCCGAGGTACCTCGACGAGACCGACTTTTTCTGCGACGGGCTTCCCTCGTTTGCAAACGACAACATAACGGCGACCTATCTCGCCGCGACGAAAGATTTTAAGATCTATAAGAAATTCGGCAGAATAACCGAGGCGACGGTTGACGACCGCGACGCGTATTTGTTTCCCGAAAAGATAAACGGCAAATACGTTATGATTTCCCGTCCGAAATTCAAGGATGCCGGCGTGAAAATGCCGTCGATCTGGATTTCGTTCGGCGACGATTTGGTCGACTTCGGCAAGCCCGAACTTTTAATGACGGGCAACGAGTGGTGGGAAAGTCAGCGCGTGGGCGGCGGTACGCCCCCGATTAAAACCGATAAAGGTTGGTTTATGCTTTACCACGGCGTGGACGAAAAGGGGGTTTACAGAGTAGGGGCTGTTCTGCTCGATTTAAACGACCCGAGAAAGGTTATCGCGAGAACAAAAGACTTTATTATGGAACCCGACCGCGATTTCGAACTAAACGGTCTTTACGAAGGGTGCGTATTCCCGACTGGAACGGTTGTTAAGGACGGAACTCTTTTCGTTTATTACGGCTGCGCCGACAAGTACGTGTCGCTCGCTACCGCGAATTTCGATGAGTTTGTAGATTATCTTGCGAACGAATGTAAAATTCAAGAGGAAAAATTATGAGGAATAAACCGAAAATAATATCGATAATGTTCGATTTGTCGTCGCAAAAAGAACGCGTCGATTTTATGAAAAACTATGCTAAGTTTTGTAAAAAGTGCGGCTATAACACGATTATCCTCGGTTTGAACGCGTCTGTAAGAACGAGCGTCACTCC
>SAMEA104315420__coassemble_1904_pt1 | contig 8482 bp, 4 predicted proteins | sample SAMEA104315420__metabat2_high_PE_021 | metagenome-assembled genome bin SAMEA104315420 (sample SAMEA104315420) | gut metagenome | biome: Monkey gut; feature: monkey-associated habitat; material: faeces | place: China | collected 2013 | reverse complement strand
CTATAATCGCAAAACTTAACGAAGTGGCAGGAACGCCGCCCCTTCCGCGTGATAAGGAAAATCCTTATAATTGGGAAAGTCACGAGGGTACTACTTATATGTGGCAAAAAATCGTTATATATAACGGCGTGAAATATCTCGGCGTTCAAATGAACGACTATCGCGCGAACGGGATTTATGCTCTGGGCGATAAAATTACGGACAACGGCTATTACAAGTTGAACGTGTACTGGTTTAAGTATGAACCGATAAAATGGAGAATTTTGACCACGGGCGAAAAATCCGCCTATATTATGAGCGATATCGCTTTGGATTTCTTTTCGATGCAACCTGACAGAAAGAGCGAGATTCGCAACGACTTACTTGCTTCGTACAACAATTCGACGGGTGTCCCGGACGGAATTTACGCCAACAACTGGGAATATAGTTTCATACGCCGTTGGCTGAACGAGACCTTCTATAACGAGGTGTTCAACGGTTTGCAAAAAGAAATCATAAAAACCACGCGTCTCGACAATAGCGCGAGAAGTTGTAATCCGAACGACTACCCGAAGTATTACGGCTACGCGGAAAACGCAGGGAAAAACAAGTATGCGGACCAGTGCAAAGATACGGACGATAAGATATTCTTGTTGTCTTTGCGAGACGTTACCACCACGGCGTACGGATTTAATAAAAACGTATTAGCGGAAGATTCCGCAAGAAACCTGCAAGCATCCGATTTTGCCAAATTCCACGGGGTATCGATGGATATTCACGATAAAAAATACGTTACCTGGTACACTCGTTCGCCCTCTCTCGCCGTCGGCAATCAGGGATACACGACCTTCGTTCTGTACAGGGATAATAAAGGCGTGATAAATTCCCCGGACCTTGTCGCGGAAGGCGGCGTAGTTCCCGCGCTTTGGATAGCCCTTTAAGTCGGAAATCTTAAAAATAAGGCAAGCGGGGTCGCATTTACGGCGACCCCGCTTGCCTGTGTCCGGCATAGTTTCTTATTTCTCGCTACGAAAGTTTACGGAACGCTCCGAAAATACGAATTTTGAAAATTATGAGAAATGTTTCAAAGGTTAAAAAAACGTTTGACAAGGGGTTTTTCGTTATGTATAATCAAAGTGGTAAAAAGGGGTATTCTGCTTAGGTCGCTTGTAAATTTTCCCTTTAAAATAACTGAATACTTGTCGGCAAAACCGTCGTGAGGCGGTGACGCAAAGCCAAGGAACTTTATTACAAACGAAATATCGCCTTGCGGGAGACCGCGGGAAGGCGAATCGGCGTTTGGCAAAAAAAGTAAGCCCGGTTGCAATATAGTATCTTTACGGATACTAAGTTGCAACCTTTTTTATTTCCGAAAATCTTCGGTAACGCCGCACAAAAGAAGCGGACGGAACGTTGTATTTTTCCATAGATTGCACGGACACGGTAACTTTCGTTCCGCTTTTAAGTTCGTCGCCGCTTAAACGCAGTTCGGTAGTTCGGTTTTAATAAACGTACCGCATTCCTCAACGTCGGCAAAGACGCTGTTTTTAGGTGATTGTCTTTCGGTTTTAACAAATTTACCGCATACAAAAACGTCTGATTCGCGGTTATGCGGTGATTTTACTCTTTTTGACGAAAAAACCGCCGCCCGAATTGAGCGACGGTTTTTTAGGTTTAATATACGTTTAAAAATTGATCATAAACATATCGCAGGGCAGACCTTGTTCGTCGTAAACGGTTATCGTTCTCGAAAGGTCCTCTACGTTTTCGGCGGTTTTTTCAAAATTATAGCCGTATCTTATGCCGCTGAACGGCACGCCGGACGTAACGGTGATTACGTTGTCGTTTATCGTAACGTTGCATTTAAGCGAGTACCCCTCCGCGGTCAGCACTTCAAAGCCGCTCGAACCGTTCTTTAAAACGACTTTTTCGTTCATTGTAAGCTGAATTTCTTTATCCGAAACGACCTTGCAGGATTTTACTTTGGGCGCGGCGTTTTCGTCTTTGCCGAAGAAGTTCCTTAGCGTTTCGCTCGCAAGGCGGGTGGCGATGGTGCGTTTGTCCTTGGGGTGAATATCGCTCCAGTCGCCCTGATCGAGGTTTATCGCGTTGCAAACGAGTTTGTCTTCTCTTGCCACGACGGTTATTTTTTCGTTGATTATGCTGTAGCCTACGGGATCTTCCACGAACCTTGCAAGTTCCGCCATGCTGAAAGTCAGTTGCGGGTTATTGAAAAATCTTCTGAAACAAGAAACGAGTGCTTTCAACGCTTTGTCGTGGTTCTTTTCCGCGCCGTAAATGTTAGATTCGCCCTGATACCAGCACACGCCCCTTATGTTGTACCCCTCGAGCGGGTAAACGACGCCGTTAAAACTTTGGCTGTGTTTTTTCCATATAAGACTTTCGTCGCAAGCGGTATCGCAAATCTTTTCGTATTCGGTATACGCCTCTTCGTCCATCCACGATTCGGTTATCGTTCCGCCGATTGCGTTTACTATAAGCCCGACGGGACAGTCCAGTTTTTTCTGCATTTCTTTGCCGAAGATATAGCCCATGGCGGAGAAATTCTTTATAGACGAAACGTTCGCACCGTTCCATACGGGCGGTTGTTCGAGCGTTTTTGTCGGCTGCTCGTGGAATTTGGTGGCAAGCGAAAGCAGTCTGATATTATCGTTTTTACATTCGGCTTCGCTTGCATATAAATCGGCAAGCACTTCGCCGCTCCATTCGACTTTCCATTCCATATTGCTTTGTCCGCTTAGCATATAAACCTCGCCGACGTAAACGTCTTTTATGGTTTTTACGCCCCAGTCGCAAATCAAAGTGAGTTCAAACGGTCCGCCTGCGGTCATAAATGGCAGGTAAATTTCCCAATTATCGTTTTCTACCGTGCCGTAATAAACTTTACCGCAGAATTTTGCCGCAATATGCTCATTGCCCTTAAGGTTTTCTATCGTGCCCCAAATTTTGTTTACGGCATCTCTTTGCAAACACATTCCGTCTCCGAAAAGCTGATAGGGAATAATCACTTCGCTTGCATCGAATATGCAGTCGGAAATATCGAACGTCGGTTTAAGGTTGACTTTTTCTAAATCGTCGGACGGAAACTCGGTAATCGCACAGGACTTTTCGTAGCCGTCTAAAACGTCGGGCTCTTCGTCGGGCTTGTCCTCGGGTTTTTCGCTGTTGCCCGAGGACGACGAGTTTATCGTGCTGTCGGGGTTATCGTTCGGCGAAGAATTTGCACCTTGAGTACATGCCGAAAACGCCAGTAACAAGGACATTAAAAGGGCGAAAACGCACGCTATCGTTTTTTTCATTTTTTTACTCCTTTCGGCTTCGGTTGTTTCAGTGCCTGCGCCGATTACGAGGTTATGATACATTATTATACAACCTTAAAGCGAAATAATCTTGCCTTATTTGCTAAAAAAAGTGTTTTTTTATAAAATATCGGTCGGGGTTTGCCTTGCCAAAGCGCGGTTTTTAAAAATCACGCGGTTAAAAAAATATAAAGCAAAACATTGATAAAAGGCGGTTACGGGTAAAAAGTTTATGAAAAAGCAGTTTTTATTTATAATAAGACAAGAATTTTTTGCCGAACGGTTGTATAATATCGGTGTCTAAAACAAAAAAACGAGGTACTCCCTCAAATCGAAAGGAGTAGGAATGAAAAAAATCAGAAAATTCGGAATTCTTGCGGCGTGTCTTGTTGCCGCCGTTTCGTTCGGTCAGGTTTTCGGTGTGTTCGCAGCGACCGAGGTTGCCGTGCCGACCGCTTTTGGCGATGCCGTAGAGATAGACGTTTCGTCCGAAAATGAAGCGCTCAACCATTGGCAATATTATATTTCGGGTACGCTTGACGAGCAGGGCAATCCGCGCGGAAAAGTTACCGAAGATAAAAACGTTATTTTCGGCGCCACTGCAAACGGCAGAACGGGCAACGCGCTGCACGTTGAAAAGAAAACGCAAAGCGGCTCGGTTACCGCATACCCTTATGCGATTGAAATAGCCGCGGAGCAAACCTATGCCGTTACGGCGTATGTAAAAACCGTTTGCGAACAAGTCGAGGAAAACGCGATTTCCTTTTCGGTTACCGAACTTGATAAAAACGGCGCGCAGACTGCGGGTAGCGACGGTGCGAAAGTTTTGAGCAATGTTACCGGCAGCGTTTCCGACTGGACGAAAGTCGAATTTTTCTTCACGGCTTCAAAGGCGACGGCAAAAATCGTGCCTATGGTCGAGTTTAAGGGCAAGGGTGATTTTTACCTTGACGATATGGCGGTAAGAGTTGCTACCGTCTATTCAAACACCGTTTCGTACAGGTTGCAAAGCATAGGCAAACTTGCCGACGGCGCGACCGACGATATAAGCAATATCGACGGTTCAAAAGCGGGTATAATCGGAATGAAAACGCTTACCGCGGCAAATATTTCGTCCGATTCGTCCGATGGCGACGGCGCTTCGCTGCAAATCAACGACGGCGAAGTGTTCAAAACCAATTTCTCGGCTTTATCGCCCGATAAAACTTACAGGTTTTCTTTTAAATACAAGCATATAAAAGTCGGAAGCAAGAACACTCTCAGTATCCGTTTCGATTATATGACTCTTGCGGGTGCGCGCATGTATTATATTGACGTAATAAACGGTTCGGCTACCGAATGGCTGACTTGCAGCGTTGACGTAAAAGGCGTTGCGGGCGGTGCTTCTCACGGGGTGGCGATAACCGCAAACGCAAGATACCTGATTGACGAACTCTCGATTGTTTGCCTTGACGACGGAGATACTATGCAGTATATAGCAAACGGCTCGTTCTCGGGCGCGTACACTTCGGGCTACATGCTCGGTACTAATGCGAACGTTGCCGTGCAACCCGACGGCACGGGCGTTTTTGCGGCGGGTAACGGCGTTTTCGACGACACCGTCGGACAAAGAGGTTTTATTAAATACGTTCCCGAAGGGCTTACCGCGGGCAAGACGTATACGCTCGGTTTCGACTACCGCTTTGCGGGGGACGATTATCTGATCGCCGTACTTCTTTATCATAACGGTGCCGAAAAAATCAGCATAAAGGCGAGCGATATTCCTTACGGCTGGACTAATAAAACGTATACTTTTACCGCAAAAGGCGACGATGAGTTTTTCTTTTATGGTCCGTCGTATTATTTGTTCGCAACGTATTACAGAAATATCACGATAACCGACGCAGATGGGAAGCAATACAATTCCAATTTGAATCTTGTTAAGCCGCAAACGGTTTTCGGCGAAAACATTTTAAATAACGGCGCGTTCGACGGTAACGCCGAGTACGTTTCAAGCGACTGGTCGTTTAGCGGCAATGCGGGCATTTACGGGCTTTCCGCCGATAACGGTTTCGTCGGCAACCCCTTGACCGATGCAGGTTCGGCGTATAAACTCTGCCTTGACGGAACGGTCGGAACGCCTGCTTATGCAATCGGCAAAGAAATTACGGCAACTAAAAGAACGCTTGCCGTCGCGCTGACTTGCTATAATGGCGATGTTAAAGACCTGATCGTTTCGGCGGTGGCGGGTGATACCGAGATTTTTGCCGACGAGAACGGATTTATAGAACTGCCGCAGGACGTAACTTCGGTGAAACTTAAATTTTCTTCCGAAAAGTATATCGCCATAGGCAATATTTCAGCGGCGTTCCATACGCATGCAACGCCGAATGAAGGCGATATAAGAGCTTTAGACGCTACCTGCACGGTAGCGGGCGGCAAGGTCTATACATGCGCGGACTGTAAAAAGACGGTTTATCTTGAAAAGACCGCGCTCAAAGCTCACGAACTCGAGCACGTTCATATCGACGCAACCTGCGTTGCGGGTGTGGATAAAGACGTTTGCAAGGTTTGTAAGGGCGAGTTCAACGTTGAAATTCTTCCCGAAATTGCGGGCGCTCACAAGTTCGACGAGGTAGTTCTTACCGACGCTACATGCGTTAAAATCGGCAGAAAGTTGAATATCTGCATATATTGCGGAGAGGTAAAGGATCGCACGATTGTTCCCGCAACCGGCAAGCATAACTATAAAAACGGCGTTTGCGCGGATTGCGGTGCAAGCGATTCCGATTATATCGAGCCTTCCGACAGCGGTGCGGAAAACTCGTCGGCTAACGGGTGCAAGTCGAGCGTCGGCGGCGGAATTATCGGTTTCGGTTTTCTTGCTGCGGCTGTTATAACGCTTGCTCGCAGAAGAGGATAATAATTATTAAAAAAGGGCGGCAACTGCGGTAAAATGCGGTCTGCCGTCGTTTTTTATGCGAATTTTTAATATATTGCAAATCGTTTTCGTTTTTTCGGTCGAGCCTTATGATTATATTGACGAGCGTTAGGCAAAGAGAATGAAACGAAAAAAGAAAAAGGGCATAATAGATTTCGGATACGGCGCCGTTAGCGCGGACGGGGTGCGTAAGAGTTTCCGAGTTCCTGCTCAAAAAGTTTTTGAAACGCTCCGAAAATACGAATTTTGAAAATTATGAGAAATGTTTAAAAGGATAAAAAAACGTTTGACAATGGGTTTTTCGTTATGTATAACCAAAGTGGTAAAAGGGGTATACTGCGTATGTCGCTTGTAAATTTCCTTTTAAAATAACTGAATACTTGTCGGCAAAACCGTCGTGAGGCGGTGACGCAAAGCCAAGGAACTTTATTACAAACGAAATATCGCCTTGCGGGAGACCGCGGGAAGGCGAATCGGCGTTTGGCAAAAAAAGTAAGCCCGGTTGCAATATAGTATCTTTACGGATACTAAGTTGCAACCTTTTTTATTTCCGAAAATCTTCGGTAACGCCGCAAAAAAGAAGCGGACGGAACGAAAAAAACAAACAGACTGCAAAGCAGTTTGAAATAAAAAAATGTTTTATGGAGGAAGTCAGAAATGACGCAACGCAAATCCGAAAGGAAGAACAACAAAAAATCGGCGGTTATAATAGTTTTATTACTTGTGTTAACCTCGATTTTATGCTTCGGGGGATACACTCTCTCAAAGTATGTGACGAGCGGTAGCAAAACAGGTACCGCGCAGGTTGCCAAATGGGGTTATACGGTAGAATTAGACGGAAACAACCTTTTCGGCAAAAACTACAAGTTTGACGGGGTAGTGAGCAAGACGACCGCAGACTCCGACGGTCTTACCGTGAAAGCAAGCGGCGATCATAGCGTGATTGCCCCCGGAACGACCGGCTCTCTGACCTTTAAAATCAAAGGTCAGGCGGAAGTGAGAGCGTTGATTGCGATGGGAATACATCCGCACAACGACGTCATACTTAAAATGAAGAAAACAAGCAGCGGGGAAGAGATTGAGTATAAACCCGTTAAATGGACGCTCAAAAAGAACGGCGTAACCGCCGCGGAAAACACGTCTCTCGTGGCAGTTGCGTCTACTTTCCTTTCCGATCCCGCTCTCGGCGTAAAGGCTCCGGGCTTCGAACTTCCCGAAACGACTTACGAACTCATCTGGGCGTGGGCGTTTGAAGGGACGGAGACGTTCAACGGCGTAACCGCTAACGAACTCGACACGATTCTCGGTCGCTGCGCAAACGACAATAGTTACGCCGCTTACGGCGATTGGACGATTACAGAAGTCTGCACGGAAATTAAGTTTGACATTGACGCGCAGGTGTCGCAGTTCAACTTCGGATAATCAGATTGACGGAGAGAAAAGATGTTAAGAAACGAAGGGACAAAAAGGAAAAACGGCGCAAGATTATTCTTTGCGTCTATTATCCTTTTCGCAACTCTTCTTGCAACGGCGAGCGGAGTTTCTCTCGCTAAAATCTTTTCCTCCTCAAGCGGCGGAGACAACGCGCAGGTTTCGGTTATGGTTGTTGATTTAAAGGGAAGTTCTTCCGACAATCTGACGATTGATTGCGGACAGGGAATCGCGACCGCCTCTTATAACTTTGCTATTACGAATACTAAAGACGGAAAAACGGCGGAACTGTCGTTTAAATACGACGTGATTGTGTCGTTGCCCGAAGCGTTGCCGGAAGGAATTTCGATAACCGTGGACGGAACGAGCGGTACGCTTTCGTCGGATAGAAAAACGGTTACGATTGCGGACGTCGGGCGTTTTGCGGCGGGAAAATCGCAAACGCGCGAACACACGCTTGTTTTTTCGGTAGTTGACGAAAGTTCTTTGCTGAAAGATTACGTCTTTGCAAATACAAGCATTTCGGTGCGCGCCGAGCAGATTTGTTAGCCATTAGTTCACTAAACGGACGGAGAAAGTATATGAAAGACTTTATGAAAAAAAATCGACGTAAATTTATAATATTACTCTCTCTGCTTGCGGTAATTTTTCTGATTCCCGTAACTTTCACCATGAGCAAATATGTGATCGAAAAGCAGGCGGGAAATATTACCTTAACCGTAAAGGGCGTAGACGTGCTTTTGCCCGGTTTGCAGATAAGGAACGCTCTGGACGATTCCGTGACGGAAGTCGTGTTCGGGCGAACGGAGGATTACGAGAGCGAAATCGTAGG
>SAMEA104315420__coassemble_1882_pt1 | contig 8540 bp, 7 predicted proteins | sample SAMEA104315420__metabat2_high_PE_021 | metagenome-assembled genome bin SAMEA104315420 (sample SAMEA104315420) | gut metagenome | biome: Monkey gut; feature: monkey-associated habitat; material: faeces | place: China | collected 2013 | reverse complement strand
GTTCGCCCCTTATGTCCGCAAGACGCTTTTTGGAAAGTTCGTCCGTTTCCTTTTTAAGCGAGGTCTCCTCTATTTCGAGTTTCATAATCTTTCTCGAAACGTCTTCCATTTCGGACGGCATAGAATTCATCTCGGTCTTTATCATCGCGCAAGCCTCGTCGATGAGGTCTATCGCCTTATCGGGCAGGAACCTGTCTGTGATATACCTGTCGGAAAGCACCGCCGCCGAAACCAACGCGTTATCCTGAATTTTCACGCCGTGGAATACTTCGTATCTCTCTTTCAAACCCCTCAGTATCGCGATAGTGTCTTCAACCGTAGGTTCGTTTACCATAACGGGCTGAAAACGCCTTTCGAGCGCGGGGTCCTTCTCGATGTATTTTCTGTATTCGTCCAAGGTAGTCGCGCCTATACAGTGCAACTCGCCCCTTGCAAGCATGGGTTTAAGCAAATTGCCCGCGTCCATCGCGCCGTCCGTCTTGCCCGCGCCTACTATCGTATGCAGTTCGTCGATAAAAAGAATGATTTTACCTTCGCTCTTGCGGACTTCGTTCAATACGGCTTTGAGCCTTTCCTCGAACTCGCCCCTGAACTTCGCGCCGGCAACGAGCGCGCCTATATCCAAAGAGAACAGTTTTCTGTCTTTCAGGTTTTCGGGTACGTCGCCTTTCATTATTCTTATGGCAAGACCTTCGGCAATCGCCGTTTTACCTACGCCCGCTTCACCGATAAGCACGGGGTTGTTTTTCGTCTTTCTCGACAAAATTCTGATGACGTTTCTTATCTCGTCGTCTCTGCCGATAACGGGGTCGAGTTTACCGCTCTTCGCTTTCGCCACGAGTTCCGTGCCGTACTTATTGAGTACGTCGTAGGTGTCCTCGGGATTGTCGCTCGTAACCCTCGAATTACCCCTTATCTCCGCCAAGACTTTCATATAAGAATTAAGGTCTATCGAGTATCGTCTGAAAAGTCCGCGAAGTCCGTCCGTCGGCTTATCTATAATAGCGTAAAGAATATGCTCGACCGAAACGAAATCGTCTTTCATCTCTTTCGACTTTCTTTCCGCCGCGTTAAATGCGTCGTTAAGTTCTCTCGACAGAGCCTCTCCGGCGTTACCGCTCGTCTTATTAAGTCTGCCTATAAGTTCGTTAACGCCCTGTTTCAGGCTTTCAACGTCAACACCCATACGCTTGAAAATCTGTACGGCAAGCCCTCCGTCGTCGTTAAGCAAAGCATATAAAATATGCTCTTCGCAAACTTCGGGGTTGCCGTATTCCTTAGCGATATTCACCGCCTCGTTTACGGCTTCGACCGATTTTTGAGTTAAATTCTGCATATTCATAAAATCACCTTCTTGTTTTTCAGATTATCGGCGTAATCCTTTTCGATAACCGCCGCAGCCCTTTCATCGCCGTCGCAAAGGAAATACGATTTAAGATATTCGTCAAATTCCTTTACATACGCGGAAATTGCTTCGCCGATTTCGTTCGCCCCCGCCGACGAGGGTCTTTTTAATATTCTCACGAAACGCCCGTCCTGATAAAAATACGACCTTTCTCCTATATACTTCTTCTCGATCCCGATAAAAAGCAGATAGAAGTTTTCCATTTTCTCGAACAACGCTCTGCTCTGAGAACGCAGAGAGATTTTAAGTTGCCCTAAATCTCCCGTAGGGAAAAGTTCGAGAGAATATTTGAGCGTGGGATTATATCTGTATGCCAGCGCGCTGCTGACCGAAGCCGTATAGAGCGACGGATTGTTTACGAATTTCATCCCCTCGATTTCGCAAAACAGTTTTTCCATTCTCGAAAAAACGTTTTCCGTGAGAGAATCGGGCGTTTCCACGTTCAGATACTCGGTAAGAATTTTATTGAGCATCACCGAACGGCTTACGCCTTTTTTGAAAGCAAGTCTGTCAAGTTCGTCTACGAGATAATCGTTAAGGACTACGCTGTATACCGATTTTTCCATTTTATCCTCCGTTTTCGAAAATATTGTACCACGGTTTAAATAATTTGTCAAGCGTTTTATATAATATTCTTTACAAAATTTTATTTTTATTTGTCTTTACATTTTTTCGGACAAGTGGTATAATGTGAATATGAGCAAAAAAGAAAGTATTAAAATTGTAGAGAACGGTTTAAAAAAGTACGGGGCGAACGTTTACGACTATCGCGGAACGAAGTTCATAGGAATAAAAAATCCCTGCTCCGACAATAATATGGCTATAACCTTCGGCGAAACCGAAATGACGATGGAGTTTACCTATCAGTCGGCGAGGTTCGCGTACGGAAACGAGGGCGACCTTATAACGCACGCAGAAAAGTATCTCACGGGAAAACTCGTTTCCGCGGAATTTTTCCTCGGCGGAAAACCTCTGTTCGGAGGTTCGAGAGAATCTGGCGGCGCGAAATTTAAAACAACGGAAGAAATGCTCGTATGGTATACGGGCGGAAACGAAAAAATAGCGGATAATCTGAGAGGGTTTCTAAAAAACGACGGCGTAACGCTTAAAATACGCAGTTGGGACGGAAGTTTCGACAGAGAAATTTCATTCGGGGACGATAAAATTTAAACTGTGATAAAATTATTCGCATTACAGACCTCTATCGTCTTGACCTCCATTTCATTCCGTCAAGCCACTTTCCCCATGGGGGAAAGCGAGATATATATAGATATATAAAGAGCTATGTCGCGAAATACACATAAAGTAAAAACAACGAGGTAAAATATGAAAAATATTATCGTAATAACGGGCGCTTCGAGCGGCATCGGCAGAGAGTTTGCACTTATGCTCGATAAAATCGAAAATGCCGACGAAATATGGGCTGTCGCAAGAAGAGCGGACAGACTTTGCGAACTCGGCAAAGAACTAAAAACGCCCGTTAAGGCGTTGCCGCTCGATTTGTCGGACGAAAACGGCGTTTCGGAATATAAAAAAATACTCGACGATGAGGAAGTAAACGTTAAAATGCTCGTCAACTGCGCGGGCTACGGAAAATTCAATCACTACGAGAATATTCCACCCGAAGTAAATCAGAATATGATTAACCTCAACGTAAAGGCGGTAGTCGGTATGGTAGACGCAACCCTTCCGAAAATGGGAGCGGGCGGCAGAATTATAAATATAGCGAGTTGCGCGGGCTTTCAACCCATACCATATATAAATATATACGCCGCGACGAAAGCGTTCGTTCTCCACTACTCGAGAGCGTTAAGCGTCGAACTTAAATACAGAGGAATTACCGTAACGGCGGTATGCCCGTACTGGACCAAGACCGAATTTTTCGACAGAGCGATCGCGAAAGACGAAAAAACGGTAATAATCAACTACGGCGTTATGTACGACCCGAAAAAAGTCGTGGCGAAGGCTTTAAAAGACGCGTACAAGGGTAAAGACGTATCGGTTTACGGCGGCGTAAACAATTTTCAGAGGGCTTTGACTAAACTGTTGCCGCATAAACTCGTTATGAAAGTCTGGATGGGAATGCAGAAATTCGACGGAACAAAGGATATAAGAAAATAGAAGAGTAACACTTTTTTCCCCTTGTAAGTATAATAATACTGATAGCGCGTATACGCTACAATCTTACAGGAGGAAATCAAGAATATGATGAACTGTCTCGGACTCGGCGACAACTGTTGCCTTTGGATGCTTATAATCATCCTCATACTCTGCATCTGCAAAAACGGTTGCTTAAACGGCATAATCGATAAGATTTGCGGTTGCGGATGTCTGCTTCCGTTACTTCTTCTCCTTTGCTGCTGCAAGGGCGGAGACAATGGCGGTCCGAACTTCGGTTTCGGCGGCGGTTGCTGCAAGTAAGTACATATAAATGCGGTCGGCGAAAAGTTTTCGCCGACCGCATTTTACGCCGAACAAGAACAATGTAAATCTTGCTCGGCATATTTTATTTAATATATATTCCTATTTCTTCGAGCCATTCTACGGAAAGTCTTACCCATTCGGATATAGATTTCGACGCAGCCTTTATCGGTTCGTCGCTATTGTAAACAGTCATATCGCCGCACGAAAAACCGTGCTGACCTTTTCCGAAAACGTGAATGGAAAACGGAACCTTCTTTTCGTCGTATTTAAGCGCAGCCAAAAGCGCGTTCCTGCACGGCACCGCACCGTCGTTATTCGTGGACCATATAAACGCGGGCGCGGACTTCTCGTTTATTAAATTCAGTATGTCCGTTTTCTTTTTGAGTTCTTCGTTGTCTGCGCCGCAGAGATTATCGAAACTGCCCATGTGGGCGGTATTTTTTTCGCTCGTGATTACGGGATAACTCAACACCGTAGCGTTCGGGATCGGGTCGTATTCGGGTTTAAAGTAAGCTTTCCACTCGTCGCATACGTTTACGCTTCCAAGCATTGCCGCAAGGTGTCCGCCCGCCGAAAACCCTACCGCCGCAACCATATTTCTGTCGGTTTTGAGTTCGTCGGCGTTTTTTCTTATGTATTCCATAGCCATTACCGCCTCTAAAATAGCGTAAGGATATTTTACGGGAGCAACGGAATAGTTCAAAACGAACGAGTTGTATCCGTAAGAAAGATATTTGAGCGCGACGGGTTCGTCCTCTCTGAAACTAACCATACCGTAACCGCCGCCCGGAATAACGAGCATTGCGGGAGATTTTCTGTCTATATTGACCTCGCAGGACACGTCGTGGATATAAGTCGTCAGATACCCGCTTCCGTTTTCGGGGCGTTTTACCCCGAAGTATTCGTATAAATCGATTTTTTTCGTCTGCATTTTATTTTCCGTCCTTTTTAGCAATTATTATAAGAACGATATAAATTTTACCACACTTCCGCATAAAAGAAAAGTAATTTTATTTAATTTTTGAAAAATCAATCTCATTATTTGCTTTTCGCCGCCCGATTTGTTATAATTGAAAAAGGAGTATACGACAAATGAAAAAAACGGGTTTTGACAGCGAAAAATATCTCAATCTTCAGTCCGAAAAAATTCTTGAAAGAATAGACGAATTCGGCGGAAAATTATATATAGAATTCGGCGGAAAATTATTCGACGACTTCCACGCGGCGAGAGTTCTCCCCGGGTTTGCCCCCGATAACAAGATTAAAATGCTCGGCAAACTCAAAGACCGCGCCGAAATAGTTATCGTTATCAACAGCCACGACATAGAGAGAAACAAGGTGAGAGCCGACCTCGGCATTACCTACGATCAGGACGTCATAAGGCTTATAGATATTTTCAGAAGATACGGACTGTTCGTCGGAAGCGTCGTTCTCGCTCAGTTCACCGAGGAAAACGAACCTGCCAAGACCTTCGAGGAAAAACTCAAATCGCTCGGCATAAAAGTGTACCGCCACTACCCGATTAAGGGCTACCCGAACAATATTCCGCTCATCGTCAGCGAAAACGGCTACGGCAAGAACGACTATATCGAGACTTCGAGAGACCTTATCATCATCACCGCTCCCGGTCCGGGGTCGGGAAAAATGGCGACCTGCCTTTCCCAACTCTATCAGGAACATCAGAGAGGCAATAAGGTAGGCTACGCGAAATACGAGACTTTTCCCATCTGGAACCTGCCTTTAAATCACATGGTGAACCTCGCTTACGAGGCGGCGACCGCAGACCTTAACGACGTCAATATGATTGACCCGTGGCACCTCGCGGCGTACGGCAAGCAAGCGGTAAACTACAACCGCGACGTCGAAATTTTCCCCGTTCTGAACGCTATATTCGAGCAGATTATGGGAAAATCGCCGTATAAATCGCCTACGGATATGGGCGTAAACATGGCGGGCTACGCAATTTCGGACGACAGCGTCTGCGTGGAAGCGGCGAAGCAGGAAATTATCAGAAGATACTTAAACGCTCTCGCGAGAGAAAGACGTAACGACCTCGATTCGTCCGAGTCGGACAAAATCGATCTTATAATGAAGTCGCACGGAATAAGCGTTTCGGAAAGAAAGGTTTACGAGGTTTCCAACCGCGTTTCCGAAGAGAGAAACTGCCCCGCGGCAGCTATCGAACTCGACGACGGAACGATAATAACGGGCAAGACGAACGACCTGTTCGGCTGTTCGTCGAGTATGATTTTAAACGCGCTCAAATATCTTGCGGGTATCGACGACAAAATCGACCTCATAAGCAAGAAGTCGATTATACCCATTCAGGATCTGAAAATAAAATATCTCGGCAGCAAAAACCCGAGACTGCATATAGACGAAATGCTTATCGCGCTCTCCTCTTCGGCGGAACACGACGAGAACGCCGCACTTGCGATTAAGCAACTACCGAAACTCAAAGACTGCGAAGTTCATACGACCGTTCTTCTCGCGCACAACGACGAAAAGTTTTTCAGAAAACTCGGCGTAAGACTTACCTCTAACCCGATTTTCAAAGACAGAACGAACAATCACTGAAAACAAATATAAAAACTGCGGACTTATCGAAAGACAAGTTCGCAGTTTTTTATATCACTTGCTTTTTATTGTCAAACTTACTTTCCCCATAGGAGAAAGCAAGAAAATTAGAAATTTGAGACCATCTTAAATACTTTTATTTTCTAAAATACGTTCAGAAGCAAAGTCATAACGGGTATCGTGATTACCGAAGTCGCCACGGATAAAAGCACCGTGTTCGCCGCCGTATTCTGCCCCCTGCCTACCATTTCCGCATAGTTTAACGCCACGCTCGCCACGGGACAACAGAACAGAACGAAAAGCGTTTGTTTCAGTACTGTTTCTACGGGCAAAAAGTAAAATATTCCCAATACCATAAGCGGAAATACTATTTGTTTGAAGAAACAAATAAGATAAAGCCGATAATTACAGAATATTCCCTTCAAGTCGGACGAGGCAAGCCTCATTCCGAGAACGAACATAAATATCGGCGTCGCCATTCTGCCGACAAGACCTATCATATCGCCGAGTTGGAAAAGAAAATCGTTTTCGTTCCCTATCAAGTGAACGTCGCAAAAGAATAGCGGCAACACGACGACGAGTATCAGAAGCGACGGATTTATCAGTATTTTTTTGACATTGACGTATTTTTTGTCACCCGTAATCACGAAACACGCGAGCGACCAACCGATAAGATTCAAGCCGACCGCCGCAGTCGCCGAATATACCATAAGTTCTGAAATTTTATCGGGAAATACCGCCGTAAGTATGGGCAAGCCGAAAAACGCGTAGTTAGTCATCGCAGCGCACACGGTATAAATTCTATAATCGGCGTTTTCGTATTTCTTTCTGAATATCAAGTGGAACACGAGTATTACAAGGCACATCAGAATAACGACCGTAAAAAACGTGATCCCTATATTCAAAAGCGAAGAGGGCGTAAAGCGACATCTGTCGAACGAATACCATATAAGACACGGTTGACAAATATATATGAGTATTTTCGACAAGTCTTTCGAGGCGTGTTCGGAAACAAGGTTGGTTTTTTTCAGAATAAAACCGACCGATCCGACTATAAACATTATTAAAACCGCATAAAGCGTAACTGTAAAATACATTGTTTTACTTCCGTGAAATCGATACTCCTATTTTATAACTTTTAACATATTAAGTCAACCGTTATAAGACGCATAATATAAAGTAGAGTTATAGAAAAAATAAGTAAATAGCCCCGCAAAAGCGGGGCTATAAGTCGATTATCCGTATTATTTAACAATTAAGGACTTACCGGTCATTTCGGCAGGTATCTCCTCTCCCATCATTTCGAGGAGCGTCGGGGCAAGGTCGGCAAGAACGCCGTCTTTTCTGAGTTTCACGTTTTTATACTGCTCGCTGACAAGTATAACGGGTACTCTGTTCGTCGTGTGAGCCGTGAACGGTTCGCCGTCCGAATCTATCATTTTATCCGCGTTTCCGTGGTCGGCGGTGACTATGCAACTGCCGCCTTTCGCAAGTACCGCGTCGGTAACTTTTTTGATACAGTCCTCGACAGTCTTTACGGCTTTAACCGCCGCGTCCAAAACGCCCGTGTGTCCGACCATATCGCAGTTCGCGTAGTTCATAATGATTACGTCGAACTTATCCGAAGCGATTTCTTCCAACACCTTATCGGTAACGAGATACGCGCTCATTTCGGGCTGCAAATCATAGGTGGCAACCTTGGGAGAAGGTATCAGATCCCTGTACTCGTTCTTTTCGGGGGCTTCCACTCCGCCGTTAAAAAAGAAGGTTACGTGCGCGTACTTTTCGGTCTCGGCGATACGAAGTTGAGTATATCCCTTATCCGAGAGGTATTTGCCGAGCGTGTTGTGAAGTTCCTGTTTCTTAAATGCGATTTTAACGTGCTTGAAGGTTTCGTCGTACTTTGTAAATCCGACGTAGCAAAGACCGAGGTAGCCCGTTTTTCTCTCGAAACCGTCGAAAACTTCTTCGGTAAACGCTCTCGAAATCTCTCTCGCTCTGTCGGGACGGAAGTTGAAGAATATTACCGAATCGCCTTTCTCGATTAAACCTACGGGCTTGCCGTTTTCGTAAATCGAGGTCGGAAGAATAAATTCGTCCGTAACTCCGTTTTTATAACTGTTTTCAACGGCGT
>SAMEA104315420__coassemble_1753_pt1 | contig 9075 bp, 8 predicted proteins | sample SAMEA104315420__metabat2_high_PE_021 | metagenome-assembled genome bin SAMEA104315420 (sample SAMEA104315420) | gut metagenome | biome: Monkey gut; feature: monkey-associated habitat; material: faeces | place: China | collected 2013 | reverse complement strand
GCTTAACGATATACAAACGAGTTCTGTAAACGTTATGAGCGTTCCTTAAAAACGCAGGTTCTCTGTTTTTCATTCACAACCCCTCCTTTTTCTTATTTAACCGACCGAAAACGTATCTCTTCGTCGATTACAGAAAAATTATATCCCCGCTCAAAAATTTTCACCACTGACTTTTCTTCCCACGTTTCCAAACATTACTGACCCGTTTCCTTACTTTATGTCCTTGTTCAGCACAATAAAAAACTCCGAATTTTACTTCGGAGCGTTTTCATTGAATTTCTTATAAAAATATTTCACGAGTTTATTGTTCAATTTATAGACGTAAAACGAAGAATATAGCATTTCTTCCGCAGCGCCCTCTTGCGTATTTCCTTTCATATAAAGCGAAATATAAATATCGTAAAGTTGCGGTGAGGCTTCTTTTATAGAAAGATTATACTTTTCTACCAACTCGGTTATATTATTCCCGCCCGTCTCCTTAAACGCGGCGTCAAACATATTTTTCTTCGAGTAGTAATATCGGATATCCCTGAGTTCACGCCTTATCTGATCCCGTTCTATCATTCAAATCGCCCTCCTTTACCATTTCACAGATAATCGCCTCCAACACAGAAGCGAATAACTCAATTTTATCTTTCGGAATCAACGTTAAATCGGGCGTTCCATGCACGACGACTTTATAATTATCTTTTTTATAAACTTTTGCTCTCATATAAAACCTCTTTCGCTTGATAAGAAAATTATACCGCCGTTCATTTCGTTTTTCCACTGACTATTCAGGTTATATTTCCTTACTTTTTAGTTCAAATCTTCACTTTTTGTTACAAGCATATATTTTTTCGTCTTTTGGGTTCGGTATCAGAAAAGAACTCCGTCGTCAAGAAGAAAAATGTCGCTTAAAAATTCAACAACAAAATACTTTAATGCAATATTTTTCTCTATTTCTTGACACCGTATTTCTTTCCCGATTGCGGGGTGGCAGACGAAAAAAATTATTTAATTGATAATTTTTATCGAAAAAGTATGTATTTGTTGGGTTTCGACTCCAAAACTCGGTAAATAAGTCAGAAAACCCGACAAGTAAAGTCAGTTACATTCCTTTCGCTTAAAACTTATCATTGAATAAAAAAGAGGTAAAAATATGAGAAGATGCGTTATTTACGCTCGCTATTCGAGCGAAAAACAAACGGAACAATCAATCGAAGGACAACTCAGAGTCTGTTACGAGTACGCTCAAAAAAACGATTTAATCGTCGTTAAGGAATATATAGACAGAGCAATGACAGGCACGAACGATTTAAGGCGTGATTTTCAGAAAATGTTATCCGACAGCGAAAAAACGAAAGAATGGGATATTTGCCTTGTTTACGCTTTGGACAGATTCGGAAGAAACGCCGTCGAACAAGGCATTAACAAATACCGCCTGCAAAAAACGGGCAAAATCGTTATATCCGCAACGCAGAGAACGTCGAGAAACATTGACGGCTCGCAGAATTTGGACGGCATTATTCTTGAAAACGTGTATATAGGTATGGCAGAATACTATTCCGCCGAACTGTCTCAAAAAATCAGACGCGGATTCGAAGTAAGCAGAAGCAAAGGCAATTTTACGGGCGGTCAGGTTCTTTTCGGTTATAAGTCCGTCGGATCAAAAGCGACGGGATACAAAATAGTCCCCGATGAGAATACCGTAGATATAGTTCGTAAAATATTCGAAGACTATATTAACGGCAAAGAGGTTGTGGAAATTCTCGACGAACTCAGAGCCCGCGGCGTTTTACATAACGGACATACCTTTAAAAGGTCTACGCTATATGACTTATTAAAAAACGAAAAATATATCGGAAAAACGACGATAAAAGGTCAGGTTTACAATATTTATCCGCGAATAATCCCTCAGGACATTTTCGATATCGCCAAGCAAAAAATTGAACAAAACAAATACGGCAAACATGTAAACGACGATATATATTTATTGAGATTTAAAGTTACTTGCGGATATTGCGGCAGACCAGTCAGTTCCGAATCCGGAACGAGCCGAAACGGAAAAACAATCCGCTATTATAAATGTATAGGAAGGAAAGTTTTCAGAGATTGCGATAATATTCCGATAAAAAAGCACCTTTTCGAGAATATGGTTATAAATACGATTTATAACGTAATGAATACGCCCGAAATCATAGAAAACCTCGCAGAAAAAATTATGACCGCTCACAGAAAAAGAGTGTCGGAACAATCGATGCAAAAATACCTCGAAGAAAATCTACGAGATACCGAAAAAGCAATTTCAAACCTTATATCATGTATGGAACAAGGAATTGTAACTAATTCTACCAAACAAAGACTCCTCGAGTTGGAAGAACGAAAAGAACAATTACAAAACGAGTTGGTCGCCGACAGAATTAAAAACAGCCTTGAAATATCCGAGAAGAGCATTACCGAATATATACGTTCCGCAATCTCTAAAAAGCCCGAATTTATGATAAATTTACTCGTAAAAGAAATAAAACTTTTTAAAGATAAAATTGAAATATACTTAAATTATTCAAATAACAAAAGACCTGACGACGACAGCCGAAAGGTCTTTATTTTTTACAGAAAAAACGAGAAAGTTTATATTGACAAACACCTGTATAACTGCCCGCCGGAAAAAATCAGGTATAAATTAGAGTTTTATATCTAAAATTACAACAAAAAAGACCGAGTTAAACCTGATTTCCCGGTTCAACTCGGTCCGACTTGGTGCTGCTGATCGGATTTGAACCGATACGGTATTTCTACCGAGGGATTTTAAGTCCCTTGCGTCTGCCTGTTTCGCCACAGCAGCATTACTTTTTTCTGTCTTTTCGGCATCCTTAACGCCGCTTTCCTTCCGTAATTTTACGCCTTAACACGCAATTTACCCGCTTATTATACCATTCAACATTATCCTTGTCAAGAAAATTTTGCTTTATCCGGTTTATTTTCTTTTTTATTCGGCAACAATGTTTTTATCCGTATATACCTCGGACAAGAATATCGACAACATTGTCCGTCATAACGGCAAAACAGCCATAAGGAGGGCTTATTATATGAATCCTTTTAAGGAAAAATCAAAAAAACCTGAAGATTACCTCGATTCCATCGACAACCTCTTCCCGAAACCTTACGACAAAAATTCCACTTCGCCTTACACTAAAACGCGAATTATTCTCGCCTGCGGAGCGGAATACGAAGCCAATTGGCATTCCCATCAGATGCTGAGGAATATCGCCGACCTCGACGTTCGTCGTAACATTTCGCTCGTTCGCTTCCTCGAAAAACAACAGCAACAATATCTCGCTCAGTTGAAGCCTGCCGACGAGTCGATTCTGGAAACTACTATCGCATACGAACAACTCGCCGTAGACCTCACCGCCGAAATGGCTCGAAATGAAAAGAATTTCAACGTTAAAAAGGCTCTCGATTTCGCCCTTTTAGAGGATTTCGACCACCTTTACCGCTACGCCGATTTACTCGACAGCGACTACGGTATTCACGCCGAACGGCTTGTCGGCAAGTACACCGAAATCACTCCCGGCAGACCCACGGTCGCTCATCACCGTCACCCGATAGACAACGTTAAAGGTTCGATTAACGCGAAAAACAACGATATTCGCACCGTTCTCAACACAATGATAATCACCGCAGCCGAACAGCAGACCATGAACTTCTATATGAACGTCGGTTCGCACTATATCAACGAAGCAGGCAAACGCCTCTATGAGGAAATTTGTCTCGTGGAAGAGGAACACGTTACGCAATACGGCTCGCTTATCGACACTTCGTCCGATTGGTTCGAGTGCTTAGTTCTTCACGAATACGCCGAATGTTTCGTCTACTGGTCGAACTATATGACTGAGACGGACGAACGCTTCAAAAAGATTTGGGAGTACAATTTCGAAAGCGAACTTTCACATCTTCACGCGGCGGTTAAAATGCTCGAAAAATACGACAAGAAAAGTTTTGAGGAGGTAATTCCTCATTCCGATTTCCCCGAGCCGCTCGAACTGAAAGAGCATATAGATTACGTTCGCGAAATACTCGCGTCAACTGTTCAATATACGGGAAAATTAGCCGATTATCGACCTATAGGCGAACTTTCCGAGGACGATAGGTACTTTTTGTACAACGCAAGATTCAATTCGCCCGTAAAGGAAACGCCCTCTCACAAGGTAATTTCCGACTATATCAAAAAGCACGGAAAAGACTACCGCTTTGAAGTAAAAGAGAATCCCGTTTCCGCCTTGCGTAAAAGAGATTCGGACAATATCGAAGTGGGAATAACCCCGTCGGCTGCGAAATGCGGCGAGTTTAAAAAGGCGTAATTCACAATATAAAGTAATGAAAGACTGCCGCGATTTTCTGCGGCGGTTTTTTGTTTTAAAATTAAATTTGTAACATATTTTTTGTTTTGTTCAATATTGAGTTGTAAAAAAGATGTTTATGTGCTATAATAATCTTGCTACTCAATTTTATATTAAGTCGAATTATTTTTGGGGGTATATTTGTACCTTTTTTTCACAACATAATAGACGAATGAATTTGTTAAAAACACAAATTCCATCTTTGTCTGTTATGTGTGTCTTACCATAATTCGATATAGAATTGAGTAGCATCAACGGAGTTTGCGTTTTTACGCGCTGACTTTGTTGGCGCGTTTTTTTATTTTGTTCATTTTTGCTTCGATATAAAGTTGAAAAACTCATTTTCAGTATCGAGGAATCGTGGTTATATGCAAGAAATTTTAAATTCAAAAGAGAGATCTCTACTTAAATACTTTTGTAGTCAATACAAGAAAGACTTTACGGTCAGATTCAGAATTTCAATTTACGATTGCCCATATACGGTAGCCAAAAATTCCGAACAATTATATAATATTTTGTTTGCGCTGTATATTCGGAAATATATCACGTTCGATATAGACGCCGAAAGAACCGAAGATTGTTCGGAAGTAATAACTTTAACAGAAAAGGCTCTAAACGTTTTCAATTTAAAATCGGAATAATAATAAATCAACGTTATTGCGGACGCGGGTTTTAAACCCGCGTCCGCTTCTTTTTTTATTTTTTAAACTTTTTACAAAAAACGCTTGACTTTTGAATACTATGCGTAGTATAGTATTGCGCGAAAGGAGGCATTTATGGATTCGCAACTGAAAAGAGGCGTGCTGGAAACCTGTATTCTGTCCGCCATGCTAAACGGCGAAACCTATGGGTATGAACTTATTAAAAATATTTCGCCCGTAGTCGAGATTTCCGAATCAACGCTGTACCCGATTTTACGAAGGCTCGAAGCGGGCGGCTACGTTTCGGTAAGATCCGCCGAACACAACGGCAGACTGAGAAAGTATTACAGCATTACCGGTCTCGGCAGAGAAAAAATCAAGGAGTTTTTGCGAGACTGGAAAGACGTCCTTAAAATAGGAGAATTTATAACGGAGAAATACTATAATGTCTGAAAAAGAATATCTTAAAAAACTAAAACGAAGTCTCTCGCCACTAAAAAAGAAAGACAGAGATCCGCTTCTCGACTTCTATAAAGAGATGATAGAAGACAAAATGGAAAACGGGAAAACCGAGTACGAGGCGGTCTCTGAACTCGAACCCGTGGAAACGGTCGCCGCGAGGACTCTCGACGAGTACGGAATTGAGAAAAACGACCCGAAAACGACATCGAAAACAAGGCTCAGCCCTCTCGCAATCGTACTTATAATAGTCGGCTCGCCCCTTTGGATAGGGCTTGCGGCAGGCGTTGTAGGAGTTGCGGTAGGGCTGCTCTGCGGCGCGTTGGCAGCAGTCGTATCGGTAGTAGTCGCCTGTTTTTGCTTAACCCTTTGCGGTCCTATTATTTTCGTATCGGGAATCGTCGGACTGTTCACCGACGTCGGCTCGGGACTTATCGCCTTAGGATCGGGACTAATCTCAACCGCTATCGGCGTAATCGGGGCAATAGGCTTATATAAACTTACTGTTTATATCATAGAAAAAATCAAAAACAGAAAAAACGGTCTTGTTTCACGTTAAACAGAGGTGATTATTTTATGAAAAAACTTATCATTATTTTGTGCATTATCATAGGCATAGGACTTACAATAGGAATCGTCGGAGTGATAGTTTCGGCGGTAAACGGAGGCTCTAATATGGAAAAAGTAAAGAAAACCGAAACATATTCGGCAGGTGAAAATTTAAAAATCAACACCTATACGGACGATATTAAAGTTTCGGTAGGCGACGGCGAAGAGATACAATTCGTATACTACGAAAGCGCAAAGCATAAAGCCGAAATCAAGCGAGAAAACGGCGAAATATCCTTTGAAGTGAGACGAAAATTATTAAACTTCGACTGGTTCGGCAAAAATAAGAGAACTATAACAGTAATACTTCCGAAGAGTTTCAGCGGTTCGCTCGATATAAATGTGTCTACGGGCGTTATCGAAGCCGACCTTTCGGGCATTACCGTCAATAATTTTTCGTCGAATGCGACCACGGGCGAAACTAAAATAACAAACGTTACGACTGTCGGCAACGCGGAATTTCATTGCTCGACGGGAAGAATAAAGGCTTCGACGATTAACGCAGGCGGTTCGCTCGGTATTAAATGTACGACGGGCGGAATAGAAGCGGAAAACGCAACGGTCGGCGGCAATCTCGCCGCGGAGGGTACGACGGGAAGCATTAAACTTCTGAACGTCAAAGCGAAAGCAATGGTTATTAAAGAGACTACGGGCGACGCGACTTTGGACGTTGATTGCAATGATTTAAACGTTAAATCGTCCACGGGAAAAATCAATTTCACAATCAAAAACGCCGATAAAATCACAGTAAAATGCACCACGGGCGACGTTAAAGGGCTAATTTTCGGAGATTTGACCGAGTTTGACGTCTATTACAACACCGACACGGGCGATTGCAATTTACCCGTTCAGACTGTAGGAAAAGGAAAGAGCATAAAGGTTGAGACGACGACGGGCGATATTAACGTGAAGTTTGAAAAGGCTTGAAAAGAGGCAACTCTCTCCAACGTAGGCGATACAACTTATCGACAGATAAATATAACTTTGCAAAGCAAAATATTACTCCCGTTTTTCGGGACGCCGAGGGCGTCGTCCCCTACGGTTGTAAAACAACTTGCCGCAAGGCAAATATAACCGCCGCAGGCGATATAACTTATCGGTAAGATAAACATAACTCTCACATAGTCTCCCCTGAGCAAGGGGAGATGTCGCGACTTGTCGTGACAAAAGGGTTGAACTATCCTGTTTCGCCGTTTTTTACAAACCTCTTCCGTCAACTTCGTTGACACCTTCCCCAAAGGGGAAGGCAAGTTTATTTAGGTTTTTACAACTGTTTTTTATAAAGTATAAAAATAAAAGAAAAAAGACTTTTTTAATACTTTTCTTTACAAAATCTATCTTTTCTTGCTTTCCCCTGTGGGGCAGGCTCTCCCGTGACGGGAGAGGTGGCAGACGAAGTCTGACGGAGAGGGGGCGTCCGCCGCCGAGGTGAAGTGGATTTTGCGAGTAATGTGAGCAAAAGACGAGAGAGGTCGTCCACCGCCGAGATGATAGAGGTCAAACAGGGAAAGGTCTTACACCGCCAAAGTGAAGCCTAACGGAATGCTTATTATTACAAAAAAACAAAAGACTGTAAATTGCCTTTTCGGTTCTTTTACAGTCTTTTTTTATGAAATTTTACGGCGTTTTTATAAATGCCCGCCTATAAGTCGATTATCTGCTTATTTTTTTGTTAAACGCCCAACATTTTAAGAGACTTGTCTATACGTTTTAACGTCTCTTCTTTGCCTAAAAGTTCGGCTATTTCCGTCGCGCCGCCCGGAGTTACCGCCTGACCGGTTATCGCTATTCTCATTACCCAGAATATCGCGCCGCTCTTAACTCCCGCCTCTTTCGCCTTTTCGCCGAGAGTTCCGAATATCGCGTCGTTTGAAAAATCGTCGATACCCTCAACCCATTCTTTGATTTTGGGCAAAAACTCTTTCGCGACTTCCGCATTCGTCTTGTTCTTCTTGTTGTCGAAAAGCGTTAAATCGTATTCGGGAAGCGTTACTATCCAGTCGATTTTCTCGGGAATCTCGCCTAAAACCTCAACTCTGCCGTGGAGGAGTTTCGCAACCTTTCTAAGGTCGAACTTGCCGTAAACGGCAGACTTTTCGAGATAGGGAAGAGCGTGATTGTAGAAGTCCTCCTCGGTTAATTCCCTTATATACTCGCCGTTGAGCCAACGGAGTTTTACCTCGTCGAATATCGAAGGCGATTTGGAAATTCCGTCGAGCGAGAAGAGTTTTACCATTTCGGGAAGGGTCATTTTTTCGATGTTGTCCTTGGGCGACCAGCCTAAAAGCGCGACGTAGTTTATAATCGCCTCTTTTAAATAGCCCTTTTTCACGAAGTCGTCGAAGTTGGCGTCGCCGTAACGCTTGGAGAGTTTTCTCGTCGCGTCTTTCATTATCGTCGGAAGATGGATATACTTAGGTCTCTCCCAACCGAACGCGTCATACATAAGATTGTACTTCGGCGTGGACGAGAGGTATTCCGTACCTCTTATGACGTGAGTGATTCCCATAAGGTGGTCGTCGATTACGTTCGCGAAGTTATAGGTCGGCATACCGTCGCTCTTTATGAGAATATTGTCCTCGAGGTCGGCGTAGTCCACCTTTATCGTTCCGTACACCATATCTTCGTAGGTACTCGTCCCCTCGGTGGGAATGTTCTGCCTTATAACGTAGGGTTCGCCGCTTTTAAGCCTCCGCTCGATTTCCTCTTTGGGGAGATTTAAACAATGCTTGTCGTATTTTCTGTTGCCGTTCTCGTCGGTAAGACTTTCGAGCCTCTCTTTCGAGCAGAAGCAGTAATATGCTCCGCCGAGTTCGATAAGTTTCTTTGCGTATTCCATATAAATGGACTTACGTTCGCTTTGAACATACGGACCGTAAGGACCGCCGATGTCGGGACCTTCGTCGTAAGTAAGCCCCGATTCTTTAAGCGACGAGTAGATAACGTCGTACATCTTTGCAAAACGCTCTTCGCCCGTAACG
>SAMEA104315420__coassemble_1712_pt1 | contig 9261 bp, 10 predicted proteins | sample SAMEA104315420__metabat2_high_PE_021 | metagenome-assembled genome bin SAMEA104315420 (sample SAMEA104315420) | gut metagenome | biome: Monkey gut; feature: monkey-associated habitat; material: faeces | place: China | collected 2013 | reverse complement strand
TGTAGTCGAGTTCGTCCTGAGCCTGCGGTATTCCCTTGCTCTCGAGGTAGTCCGCGTCTCTGCCCTCGACGTAAAGTTTAATGTCGTTAACGCCCGTATTAGTTGCGGCAAGGGCGTCTCTTATCTTGTCGAGCAGCCTTTTCGCCACTTCCGAAGCGAACAATTCCGACTTTGTCGAAAGCACGAGTTTAGTGCCTACTATGTCGATAGGCTTTAACTGTTCTATGTAAGTTGAGTACGCTATCGTGGATACCGTAACTTTAAGTTGCGCCAGGGCGCGTTGCCATACTATCTCGTAATTTTCCATTTTTTCCTCTCGTTCTTCGGTTAAAAATACTTTACTAATTTAAATATATTATATATAATATACTAAACCGAAAAAAAAATCAAGAGATAAAGTATACTTTCGAATGATAATTAAGAATTTGAAACTCGTCAATTTCCGTAACTACGAAAACGAAACGTTTGAGTTTTCGGACGGAATAAACATAATAAGCGGAGCGAACGCTCAGGGCAAAACGAACTCGGCGGAGGCTATTTTTTACCTCTGTACGGGTTATTCGCCGAAGGCTACGAGGGATAAACAACTCATAAGATACGGCGAAGAAAAGGCGAGCGTCTCGGGAACGGCGTATTCGTCTTTCGGCAAAATCACCGTAGATATCGACTTTTTTTCGGATAAGAACAAGAGTATGCGCATAAACGGCGCGCCCATTGAAAAGATCGGCGATTTAATCGGCAACGTGAATTCGGTTTTCTTTAACCCTTCGGAACTCAGGCTCGTTCAGAACGCCCCCGAGGACAGAAGGCGTTTTCTGGATATTTCTCTCTCGCAGATGTCGAAAAACTACTTCCGTTCCTTGCAGAAGTATAAAAAAATACTCGTTCAGAGGAACGCCCTTTTAAAAAATCCCGATAAGGATATGGTGTTCGAAACTCTGCCCGTGTGGGACGAAAGTCTCGCCGTATACGGGGCGAAAATTATCGCCGAGCGTAACGAGTACGTCAAAAAACTCGCTCCATACGCCGCCGAAGCCCACTTTGCAATTACGGGCGGCGAAGAGGAAATGAGCGTTTCGGGCGACTATAAATACGAGGGCGACGAGAAGGAAATTTTCGACGCTCTTATTTCCGTTTTCAGAGAGAGAATGGAAAAGGACTATGAACTCGGCTATACCTCGGCGGGTCCGCACAGAGACGATTTGAAGATAAAGGTCGGCGGAACTGACGTCAGGGCTTACGGTTCTCAGGGACAGCAGAGAACCTGCTCGCTTTCCTTAAAACTCGCCGAAACGGAAATTTTCAAGGACAGATTCGGCGAATATCCCGTACTCATTTTAGACGACGCCATGAGCGAACTTGACGGGAAGAGGCGTAAAAACCTCATGGAGAGGGCGAAGAAAATGCAGACGATTATAACGTGTACCGAACCCGATTGCGTATTCGATTACGAGAAATACAAAAACATCGTAATAAAGGGCGGCAAAATCGTGGAAAGCGGTCTATAAGTCGATTAAACGGCAATAATAACTATCATTACAAGGAGATATAATGAGCGATTGTACTCACGACTGCGAAACGTGCGGTCAGAAATGCGGGAAAGAGGACTTTATGGCGAAGCCTCTGCCGACTACTAAAATCGGCAAAATGATAGCCGTAATGAGCGGCAAAGGAGGGGTCGGCAAGTCTATGGTTTGCGACCTTCTCGCGGTAAATACGTTAAGAAGCGGCAGAAAGGTCGCGGTTTTAGACGCCGACGTAACGGGTCCGTCCGTTCCGAGGGCTTTCGGGCTTAAAGAAAAGGCAATGGCAACCGAGGACGGCAAGATTTACCCCGTAGTATCCGAGCAGGGCGTTAAGGTAATGTCTATGAATCTGCTTTTAGACGAGGACGACTCGCCCGTAGTGTGGAGAGGTCCCGTCATAAGCGGAGCGGTCAAGCAATTTTATACCGACGTAGTGTGGGAGGACGTGGACTATATGTACGTCGATATGCCCCCGGGGACGGGAGACGTGCCGCTTACGGTATTTCAGTCTCTGCCCGTAGACGGTATCGTTATAGTTACAACGCCGCAGGACTTAGTGTCGATGATAGTCGGCAAGGCGGTAAAAATGGCTGAGATGATGAACGTTAAAATTCTCGGAATTATCGAGAATATGAGTTACGTCGAATGCCCCGATTGCGGTAAGAAAATCTATCCGTACGGCAAAAGTAAACTCGAAAAAGTCGCCGCGGAATATTCTATTCCCGTACTCGGCAGACTGCCCATAACCCCCGAACTTTCGGAGAAAACGGACGACGGCGAAATAGAGAGCGTCGGGAACTACCTCGCCGACGCTATGAACGTAATTTTTAACGCATAGGATACAGGATAATCGCAGAATATGAAATTTACGGAACTTACGGTATCGACGACGACCGAGGCTCAGGAACTCGTCGCCGATATTATGTGGAACTACACCAACTACGGCGTGGCGATTTCGGACGTCAAAGACGTCGTCGAACTCATAAACGACAGAAAATCGACGTGGGATTATATCGACGACGCCGTTTTGAAAGAACTCAACGACAACGTGACCTTAGTCAAGGCTTACGTCCCTGTCGATATTACCGACGAGACGGTCAAAAAAATCAACGCCGACCTCGAAACTCTGAAAAAGAACTGCGATGGCAATATCGCGGTCGGAAGTTTAGAGACCGTGAAAAGAATAGTTGACGGCGACGACTGGATAGAGATTTGGCGTAAACATTACCGCCCGATAGAACTCGGCAACGTGCTTATTTGCCCCGCATGGATAAAACAGGAACCGAAAGAAGGACAGATTTCGGTTATTATCGACAGCAATATGGCGTTCGGCACGGGCGAACACGAAACCACGTCTATGGTTTTATCGCTTATGCAGGACTACGTCAAAAACGCCGAAACGGTAATAGACGTCGGAACGGGTAGCGGAATACTCGGAATAGCCGCCGCGAAACTCGGCGCGAAAAAGGTGTTTATGACCGATATAGACTACGTTGCCGTGAAGTCCGCCGCTCATAACTGCGAGATTAACGGCGTGTCGGATAAGTGCGAAGTCTGTCTCAACAATCTTTTAGACGACAAAAACGTTTTCGGAGACCTCGTTCTCGCGAACATTACCGCAGACGTGCTTCTGATTCTCGCCGAGGAATTGCCGCAAAGGGTAAAAGGCGGCGGAACGCTTATTATGAGCGGAATTATCAAAAGCAGAGTAGACGAAGTGGTAAAAAAATACACTTCGATAGGCTTTACGCTCGAAAAACGCAGAGACGAGGGCGAATGGATTGCGCTCGTTATGAAAAAGGCGGGGAGAAACGCCTTATGAAAGCCGTGGTTTTTACGCTCGGTTGCAAGGTGAACGGTTGCGAAAGCGCGTCGCTTATCGCGGGGTTTAACTCTCTCGGCTACGAGACTTCGTCCGAACTCGGCTACGCCGATTTGTACATAATAAACACTTGCGCCGTGACCGCGGAGGCTGAGAAAAAGTCTCGGCAGACCATAGCGAGGGCGAGAAAATTCAACGAAAACGCGAGGATAATCGTCACGGGTTGCGCTTCTCAGAAGGTTCCGCAGGACTTTTTGAAAAAGAAGGGCGTAACGCTCGTTACGGGCGCGAAGTCTAAGGATAAAATCTTGTCTATGATAGAGAGCGAGGGCGTATTTATCGAGGACAAAGACGAATACTACGAAGAATTTCTACCCGAAAAGACGGACAGAACGAGAGCCTTTGTAAAGGTCGAGGACGGTTGCGACAACTTTTGCAGTTATTGCGTAATTCCTTATTTAAGGGGAAGAGTAAGATCGAGAAAGCCCGAAAACGCGGTTGCCGAAATAATTGCCCTGTCGCCCCTCGAAGCGGTGATTACGGGTATCAATTTATCGGCGTACAACTACAACGGAACGGGGTTTAAAGAACTTATAGACCGACTTTCGGGAGTTGATTGCCGCATAAGGCTTGGCTCTTTGGAGGTCGGAGTGATAACCGAAGAGTTTTTGAACTCGCTAAAAAAACTCAAAGATTTCGCCCCGCATTTTCATCTGTCGTTGCAGTCTGGTTCGACTGCCGTTTTAAAGACGATGAACAGAAAATACACGGCTGAAGAGTTTTTAAGAAAATGCGAACTTTTAAGGGAGTTCTTTCCCGACGCGGCGATAACAACCGATATAATAGTCGGGTATTCGACTGAGACCGAAGAAAACTTCGAGGAAACGTTAGAAACGGCGAGAAGGGCGAAGTTTGCGGATATTCATTGTTTTCCGTACTCAAAGAGGGAAGGCACGGTCGGAGCGAAACTCAAAGAGTTGCCGTCCAAGGTGAAAGACGAACGAATGGAGAGAATACTCGCTTTGAAACGGGAACTCAAAAACAGGTATTTAGACGAACATATCGGAGCGACGGAAGAGGTCGTACCCGAGGAAGAAGAGGACGGCTATACGGTCGGGTACACGGGCAACTATATAAGGTGTTATATAAAAACGCCGTTCGTCCGCGAGAAAATTAAGGTAAAAATAATCGAAAAATATAAAGACGGCGTTATCGCCGAAGGAGTGTAAAATATGTCGGACTGTTTATTCTGTAAATTTGCGGGCGGTGAAATACCCGTAAACAAAGTATTTGAAAACGAAGATTTCATAATCATAAGAGATATCGAGCCGAAAGCGAAAAATCACTTTCTCGCCATACCGAAAAAACATTTCAAATATCTTGCCGAGATGACGGAAGAAGATTCGGCTATGCTCGGGAGAATACTTGCAACCATACCGACCCTTTCGGATATTTTAGAACTCGACGGCGGTTACAGACTCGTTATCAATCAGGGCGACGACGCAGGACAGAGCGTGCCGCACCTGCACATACATATTTTGTCGGGTCAGAAAATGAACTGGCAACCGGCGTAAACGGTGTGATTTTTTCGGGACGCCTCTAAGAGTTCTTAGAGGCGTCGTCCTCTACGGCTACACAATAAACTTTGCAACGCAAAACACAACCGCAATCGGGACGTCGAGGGCGCCGTCCCCTACGGCGGTTTTAATAAATCGTAAGGTCATTATTAAAGGCATTGCAACGGTTTTGCTCAGAATATGAGTATTCCTATTAAATGGCAACGCGAAATAACGCCTTAACAAAGGTGTTTTGTCGGGGTTTCAGATATCGTAGGGGACGGCGCCCCGACGTCCCGAAATACGAAATTAAAATGATAATATAAAACGAGTGGAACAACGTAAAACGTCGAAGTTCGTCGAAATTCAAAAGCGGTAAATTTTGACTTTAAAACGCTTGACATACGTTTTTACCTTTGGTATAATGAATACGCTTTTTATCGCTGAGCCTTTGGGCAAAGGAGGGTTGAGGATATGTCTACAATCAGAGTCGGTGAAAACGAGTCGCTTGACAACGCTCTTCGCAGATTTAAGAGAAAGTGTTCGAGAGACGGTATAATCGGTGATTTGCGCCGTAAAGAACACTACGAGAAACCTTCCGTAAGACGTAAAAAGAAGGCTGAACTCGCAAGAAAGAGAAGCGTCAAAAACTAATTAAAACTAAAAAATGATTTTTACACCCGATAGAATTACGATTGATTTTATCGGGTGTTTTTTTATGTTTCCGAGCGGATAGTTGTCTGTCAGTCAATTATCCGCTCGGAATACAAACAAGTTTAAACGGATAAAAAGTCCGTCTTAAATAATAACATTATATAATATAGGATAAAAGTATAAGGGAAGGAAGAGAAAATGGAAACAGCGGCAAAGAGTATAAAATCGGCGGCGAAAGAGGCTAAGAAAAGATTAAAATCGAGATTTTGGGAAGATTACAAAAAAGAACTCGAAAACGGCGTTAAGAAAGCCGAAAGCGAAGGGGTCGCCGCGTCGGGCGTTGAAAACTACTTCAAGAAGCGCATAGTCCGCTCGGTGAGAAAGGATAATGCGGAGGACGAGAAGTTTTACGAGGAAGTTAAAGCGATGCTCGACGAAGAGGGGTCGAGACCGTCCGACGCGCTCGACAGACTTATGGATAAAAAGGAATTTTATTCGCTTAAATACGAGGACAGAGAAAGGTACCTTTTTATACTGTCCGAAAAATATCTCTCTTGCTTGGAGCGTTACGACGAAGAGCGGGCGATAGAGAGAAAACTCGGCAGGCGCCTGTAACGGATTAAAGGGCGTCGATAGTCTGTTTTGCGAAAGAGATTGCCGAACAATAAAAAAAGAGGCTTTGCAGCCTCATTTTTCGGTGTTAATCAATTTATACCGCAACTTATGACGGGTTATCCGACGCAGTTTACGAAGGATTTTCAAGCGGCTTCGGCGTATCGTTTCCTGCGGTGATACCGCTTTCGGCGGCGTTGCCGTTTCCGCTACCGCTACCGTTTCCTTTATCTTTAAACAACGCTTTTAAAAGTATCGGGCAGAGTATCGAAGAAATTACTATGAGCATTACCGTCGCGACGAACGGATCCAATCCGCCGCTTTCGGCTATCAGCGAGTGTCCCGTGGCGTAAACCGCCAAGGCGACTTCGCCTCTCGCAACCATTCCGCAGCCTATCGTAAGACAGTCTTTATTGTTGAATTTAAACGGCTTCGCTACAAGTCCGCAACCGATGATTTTGCCGATTATTCCAAGGGCTACGAAGGTAAGTCCGAACAGAAGATAACCGAGGTTGAAACCCGAAAAGTCCGCCGATATGCCGATATACGAGAAGAAGATGGGGGAGAATATCATATAGCCGCTCACCACGACTTTTCTGTCCACGAACTTCGTGTCCTCGAGACCGCTTAGCATTACGCCCGCCATATACGCGCCCGTAATCGCCGCTATGTGGAATATTTTTTCGGCGCAATAGGCGAACAGGAAGCACATACCGAAAGCGTATATGCTCGTCCTTCTCTTATGCGGGAATTTGTGACATTCCCATCTGAAATAGAATCTGAGGAGTATTCCGAGACCTATCGAGAATGCGAAGAACCCGACCGCTCTTAAAAGCGTGAGCCATATCTGCGAAGTGTCGCCGCCTTTAAGACTCGTCACTATACTGAGAGCGATAATTCCGAAAACGTCGTCTATTACCGCCGCGCTCACTATCGCCTGTCCGACCCTCGAATTGAGTCTTCCCGTCTCTTTGAGCGTTTCGACGGTAATGCCCACGCTCGTCGCCGCGAGAATCGTGCCGATAAAAATCGCGTTCAGAAGTTTATCGTGGGTATATTCGGCGTAGCCGTTCATAAAGAGGAGCGCGCCCGCCGTTCCGAGAGCCATGGGAACCAAAACCCCCGACAAAGCGACCGCGGTTGCGCATAAACCGCTGTGTCTGAGTTCTGTAAGGTCTGTTTCGAGTCCGCTCGAAAACAAGATAAGTACGACGCCGACCTGACTGAATGCGTTTAAAACCGACATTTCATCTTTTGTCGGCTTCATTATAAACAGCCTTAAAAGGGCGTTGTCGTCTCTGTGGAAATTACCAAGCAGCCCCAAAATGACGCCTGCGACAACCATTCCGGCAACCTGCGGAAGTCCGAGTTTTCTTGCGAGCAGTCCGAACGACTTCGCAAAAATCAGTATAACCGCAAGATAATAAAAAATATTTACTACTTCCATATCGTCCTCTGTAATTCGTTTTTCGTCCGCGACAAACGATCGCGTCGTAAAGGGAAATGACAGGCTTGATTATACGCCGACGGATAATAAAAGTCAACGAAATTGATAAAAATTAAAAATTTTTAAAATTTTTTCGAAATCAACCGAAAATTATTTCTAAAAATACCTAAAAATTAAAAAAAATTTTATTTTTTTGATTATAACGCTTGAAAAAAAAATAATTATAGTATATAATGGTATATATAGGTGTTCGTATGCAAAGAAAGTACGGACTTTTTGAGATTTCGAGATTCGAGAGGTGCTATTTATGAGAACGTATCTGGGTAAATTCGTAAACAACGGTGAGGCTCCCGTATTCGTCGCTTCCGTCAAGGAAGACGGATTTGACGTAACCGAAGAGTTATTGAGAGTCGCGGCGGCGGACGAGGCGAAATACTATTCCGCTCCCGAAGTAAACGACGAACTCGCGGCTATGGATGCAGAGGCGGTAACGCTTCCGCTTTTGGACGGTATGCCCGTTGCGGCTGACGCAGACGACAAACCCAAATATATTCCGTCTCCCACGTTCGCTCAGAAGATGCTTCGCGCGGACGAGGTGATACAGGACAGATACGACGAACTCAAAAACTACGCTCTTCGTTTCAAGAAGTTGAAGACGAGAATTTCCAAGAAATTCGACAGTATCAATCAAGGCAGGCTTCAATTCGTCAAACTCTCGGTTGCGGGTAAAACTTTGAAGTTATACCTCAATATGGACATCGATACGACCGACCCGAAATTCCATTGTAAGGATATGAGAGACAAAAAGACTTACGTCACCGTCCCCGTACTCCTCAGAATTAAATCGGGAAGAGCGATGAGATACGCTAAGATTCTTATCGACCAATGCGCGGCTCAGCACGGACTTAAAGAAAATCCGAAATTTATGGAAGTAGACGCCATAGCGATGGTAGAGCAATTCCTTTACGGCGGAGCGGAAGAGGAAGAAGGCGGCGAAGTCGCGGCTACCGAAACGGAAGAATAAGACGGTAAGTCGGTTTAAAATCGCGGGGCTTATAGGAGTGGCTTAAAAAAGCGAGGGCTTTTGTCGGGCGGCGAATAAACGCGATAATCGCGATAAATACGAGATGCGGAAAAGAAACCGTAAGAAAACGGAAAGGAATTTTTCGTGAAGCGTAAAAAACAGCGATAAACCGCTTTAAAACAGTTGACAAACAAAAAAAGGTATAGTAAAATAGATTAGCACTCCGCATAAGGGGTGTTAATTTTTTGAGAAGGCGAAAGATATGGCAAAAGGAAACAGAACCAGAATCACTTTGGCATGCACCGAATGCAAGCAGAGAAATTACGACGATTACAAGAATAAGAAGAACGATCCCGACAGAATAGAACTCAGCAAATATTGTCCGTTCTGCAAAAAGCACACCGTACACAAGGAAACGAAGTAATCGTTTTATATATACGCAATCGGAAATCAGCGCAAAAGAGTCCTTTTGCGGGTTTTTGCGTATTTCAGCCGTATGTGAGTTTTTACGAACCCTCAACGGTAACGGTACGTCGTTAAAACGCAATTTCCGAACGCAATGCGAGGAGGCAGAGTCATAATGGAAAACAACAAACAGACCGACGTCGCGGTAAGCAATA
>SAMEA104315420__coassemble_1695_pt1 | contig 9359 bp, 5 predicted proteins | sample SAMEA104315420__metabat2_high_PE_021 | metagenome-assembled genome bin SAMEA104315420 (sample SAMEA104315420) | gut metagenome | biome: Monkey gut; feature: monkey-associated habitat; material: faeces | place: China | collected 2013 | reverse complement strand
ACCATAAGGCAAACCGCCCGACAGGTTGATATTTTATTTTAAATTAGTTTTTATCTTCAAACTTAAAGTTTCTGAATTGTATCCGAGTACCGCCGCAGCCCATATGAAAACCGTGATTCGACGAGTTAGTTCCGAGCGCGCCGAACTTTTCGATATCAAATTTTGCCGTATACCATTCGCCTGCCGCAAGGTCTTTGAAGGCGCAGACTGAGCCGTCGGCTTTATATACCGTAACCGTACCGTCCGCTATTAAACCCGACAAGGTCGGCGTGGCACCATATCCTCCGTCGTCCTTCATTTTCCAGAACTGCATATCACTTACGGCGTTCACGTAATTGAAGTCGAAAGCCATAACCTTGTTGCCTGCGGCGTAGTTTTCGGAGTATAGTTGATAAGTCGCCGCCGTCAACTGAATTCGCGAATCCCAATCACCGTTGGCTCCCGTATAATCGACAAGCAAGCCGCTGTCCGTTGCAACCATTCCGAACGATATTCCGTTGCTTACCTTTTCAAACGGTGCTAAAACGGTAGTCGTCGCGGGGATTTCGCTGTTTTTAATGAACTCGGGCATTTTATATTCTATCGTGGAAACGGACGCTACCTGAACGCCTCTGTTTCTGCCGTTTATTTCTATCACGCCGAATTTGTGAATATCCACGTAGACTTTATACCACTCGCCTTTGCCCAATTGATCAAATCCGACGCTATAACCGCCTTTGGTTATTATCGCCGTACCCGAAGTTACAAGGCTTGCAAGAGTGGGAGCGTTAGTCGCTCCGGATTGATAGCACCATAGTTGAACGTTTTTAACGTCGCCGACAAAGCGGAATTCAATACCGACCGAATAGTCTTCGGCAAGCGCGTAATACTCGTTGCATTTATCGAACATTGCGGTAGTAAACTGCACTCTCGATGACCAATCGTCGCCCGCCGTCGTCGTATAGGTCGAAATACCCGTTTCGTAGTCGGTAACAATGCTCGTTGCCGATTCGAATTTTTCAAACGCGTCTATCGCCTCCGTTAAAGCGGGCATATCGGTAAGCGATATAAAGTTTACACCTTTAACTTTAAGCGTAGACCTCGTTGCCGCTTGCAATCCGCAATTGAATCCGGACGCAACGTAAGCGATTTCTCCGTATTCGGATGCAAATTTACCAAGATCGACATAAAGAGTATACCACACGCCTTTCGTTACTCTGTTCCAACCGACGCTATAGCCGTTTTGTGCAATCGTTGCGACTTTTTTATCAACCAAATCTTTAAGCGTTACCGCCGCCACACCTGGAACGTAATACCACAGTTGAAGCGTATCGACGTCGCCATCATACTTAAAGTCAAGCGTAAGAGCCTTGCCTCCGAGTTCGCGATTAGCGACGATAAGATCAAGCATTTTGCCGGTAAGTTCAACGCGTTCGTTCCAATGATCTTTGACAGTGCTCGTATATGTAATTACTTTTTCGCCGTTTTCTTCGTTTACATCGAGCGTAGCCTTGCTACCGCTCTTCAAACAGAACGCCGCCGAAGTTATATCGGAACTTGCGACTACTTTTTCGCCGTAAATCAGATTTTCGGGAATGGTCCAAATAACCTCTTTAAGAGCGGTGTTCTTTTTATCGGCGGAAAGTTTCTGATAATAAACGGTAAGCAATTCGCCGTTACCGCGTTCGATTGTTGAGGGGTAACCGAAATCCCAGTCTACGCCGCCCGAGGTCAACTCTATCTCGTTACTCCAACTTTCGCCGTTGTCTTTACTTACTATCGCCCTTATATTGAAAGGTTCGCTTCTGTAACCGTAAGACAAAACGAGCGTTCCGTCGTTCATCTGCATAAGATGAGGAGGAGTTGAGATAGCGGCGGGCAAAAGCGCGCGCTTGTTGGAGAACGTAACGCCGCTGTCGGCAGATTCGGCAATATATATACCGCCGCTTTCCGATCTGACGGCAACTATCATTTTGCCGTTTTTAAGCACGATTGCGTTAGGTTCGTTAAGTTGATCGACTAAAAATTCGTTAGCACCGAATACGTCGCTTACCTTGCTCCACGTTTCGCCGTCCGCGCTCGAATAGAAAACGATTTTACTCTTGGTTATACCGTTTTCTCTATCGTAGCCGTCGTAACCGACGTAGCCGAGATCTCCGTTGGCAAGTTCTATCATACCATGGGGCGTAAACGAGGGGGCTTTTTTAATCTCGCCGAAGGTGAGTTCGCCGTTTACCATTTCGCCGATACCGTATTTACAGCCGAGCGCCTCTGCCTCCTGCTCGTCCGTTATAGCGTTTGTATAATCTATCCACTCCTGATTGCCGCTGTTTAAGTAAATATGCTTGGAAACCGAAACCGTGGAAACGATAACTTTATTGTTCCAGAAAATAACGCCTGCGTCACGATCGTCTAAAACGGTGTCTATTATGGTGAAAGGCTCGCCCCATGTAACGCCGTTATCTTCCGAAATCGCGCCAACCACTTTGCCGTAAGGATCCCGATGTGTCTGGCGAAGCGACCATACCGAGATAAGTTTATCGTCGTAGATTCTCGCAACGGAAGGCCAGCCGCAATAACCGAGTTTTTCTTCATTCTGATAAATTATGCCTTCGTTACCTACGGTGAACGTGCAGGTTGCCGACTTATTGCCGAGCGTAGCGGTTATCAAAACCTGTCCGCCCGTCTTTTTGGCGGTTATCATTCCGTCTTTATCTACGGTGGCTACCGTTTCGTCTCCGCTTCTGTAAACGGGGGTTATTTTACTCGGGTTTACCGTTAAATAGTCGTTAAGGTCGGATTTGCCGAGCATAAGCGTTCCCGTTGCGCCGCCGAACGAAAAATCTTCGGCGTTTTTAACGTACTCGCTTAACACCGCGTCGGTTTTGCCGTCCGCTAAAGCGAGGGAAGCGACCTGCGCCGCAGAACGCGTCTGCCCGTTATTATCGGCGTAATAGGTTGTAACCAAAGTTTCGCCGTCATAAACTTTTACATAGGACGCAGCGGTTACGAAAGTGTTGAAAAATTCTTCAGGTATATCGGTAACGACGGTATTATATAATCTGCCATCCGTCGTATCGACAAACTTCTCCGCTTCGATATTCATTCCTTTTGTAGTGCCGTCTGCTGCGGTTATCTTGAGTTGAGTTCCGAATTTAAACGTTTTACCGCTATGTACGCTTTCAAGCGACGCGGTGTAATCTGCGCCGACTTCGGTCGTAAATCTTATTCCGTAAGGCTGAGCGACTCTGACCGACGCGCCGTCCTTCATGCGAAACAGTCCCGAAACCGTGTTTGTTTCTGCGGCGTTCGCCTTTGTCTGCGTAAATCCCAGACCCAAACAAACCGACATTGCCATACATAAAGCAATTATTAACCAAAATTTCTTTTTCATTGTATTTCCTCCAAATCCTTAAAATCCCAACTTTTCGTATTGTCGGGATCCCCTGATGTAGTTATGACGTCTACCGTTTTTAACGTAAGAACGTCAATCGTTGGCGCTAAGTAGCTTTTCATGTTTTTTCCTCCTAAAGATATTTTTTAATCGGCTTTGCCGTTAAAATTGCCATTGTTTGCAGTTATCGTCGCCGATAACCTGAGTTTTGCCCGAATCTGACATCTGCCCTTCGCCGAAAGTAACGTTTTTGATTTTAAACGAACCCGTAGAACCCATCTGAAGCCCGCAATCCGGATTCCTTAAGACGAGTTCGCCGAATGCCGCAAGATTTATGCTCACGTCGTACCACTCGCCTTTTTCAATCTGCTCCGGCGAAGTAACGTTAACCCCGCCTTTACTCATTGTCGCATAGCCGCCGTTAAGCAAGCTGCCGAGCGTCGGGCAATTTCCGTAACCTGAAGATACGATACTCCAGAACTGAATATCTTTATCTTCGCCCGTAAAACAAATGCCGAATTTGAGTTTTGGATCGCTGCTGTTTACAAAGTTATCGTTATAGCAGCCTAACATTTTTTCGGTAAACTGTATTCTCGAATTCCACGCGCTGCCGTTCGAAACGTAGGAAACAACCATTTCGTCGTTTTCTATAGTTTGCTTAAGAACACATTGAGAGTCTGAATTTTTAATAAACGATACCGCCGTAAGCCCTTTTAAAGGAACGAAATTTTCGCCCGTTATATATCCCTCGCATGCAATGGAATCTTCGGAATACGGATTGAAGTAGACGTACAACGCGCCGCTCTTTTCGGTATAAGCGTATAACGTAACGGTATACCATCTGTTAAGCAGCATATCCTCCTCGGATATTTCTTTGCCGCTTGCCTTATCCGTTACCGAAGTTATCCTTCGATAATCCAGATCTACGCAACACGAAAGAACTACGTTTGCTTTTCCGTCCGCGCTCGCCGCAGAAGAACTCGTGAGATAAATATCGAACGACGCCATAGAGTAGGCTCCGATCGGGCAATCGTAATACAATCTCCCGTACCATGCCGACGAACCTGCGGATTTTATAAATTTATAAGCTTCCGTCACGCCGTCCAAAGGCTCGCCGAACGTCTCTTTCGTTAAAAATACGCTTTCGCCGCCCATAACAGTTGCGTATACGACCGTAAAACTTCTCGTAACAGACGATTCTTTACCGTTATAATTACAATTTATCGTTATCTCGTAATCGCCGGGCAAAATAACGTCGTCGTTTTCGTCCGTAAAATACATTTCGCCGTCCCGATTTTTTACAAGATATTCTTTATTCGTCGCATCCATTACCGAATACGAATACGCGTATGCGCCGTGGCTCGGAATAAGCTTTTGCGGCTCGGGAATTCCGATTCCGCCGTAAATATACTCGGGATTTACGTCAAAGGCAAACACGGGATTCCCTTCGTCGGTTATCGTCAATTTAAATTCCGTACTGCCGTTTTCGGTTTCTATAACGACGGATTTTTCGCCGACTCCTACCGAAAGTATGTACTCCGTATCGAATCTCAACCCCTCTTTACCGACAACGTAATTTAAAGGATTGATAATGTCTCCGTCCATATAAGCCGTTATGCGGGTATTGTTCTTTAAATCCCACGGCACGAAACATTCGTTCATAGAAACGACGTAGGAGCAATCGTCTATCGCAGGCTCGTCGCCGCCGATTACCGCATACTTTATACTTTTTTCGCAGACGTTGCCTACTTCGTCAGTCGCGCTATAAGTAACCGTATATTCGCCGGCTTTATTCTTAAATTCGTCGCCGCCGCGATTTACTTTAAGTTCAACGCCGAAACTGTCTTTTATCACTATGTTTTTTGTAAAATCATAACTCTTGGCCGCCTGAATATAAGTCAGCGAAAGGGTATCCTCGTTTAATACTTTTCCTTCGTAATAAATTTTCGGAACGTCATACACATAAACGACGCCGTTTACGGAAATATCTTTATACACATAGGAAATTTCGTACCTGCCCGCCTCGTTTAAAGTCGCGCCGTTTTTTTCAAGCGCAGGCTTTGCTTCGCTGCCGTCGGAAAGTACCGCTCTGACGTCTTTTAAAATGTTTTCGTCGGTCGCCTCGCCTGCTTTGAATTTAAGTTCTTTAACTCCGACGATTTCAGCCGTAAGGGCGTCGCTCGTACTTTGCTCGCCACCGCCAAAGCACCCGCCGAACAAACAAAGACTTATACAGCACAATAATGCCGCAAGCACCGATAAACCTGATTTCTTCATGCTATTCCCTCCTTATAATCAAAGCGTTATCGCCGGCCGAAAGTCTGACCGTTATTTTATCGCCTTGTTTTTCTTCTGCGACTCCGTCGCGGATTATTTCAAAATTATATGCCCCGTCAAACGAGCAGGTAATCTCGTTTTCTTCCGTTGAGGAATTGTTTACCGCGAAATACGCGTCAAGTTCGTCAACGCTCAAAACGCCGATAAGCGCCTGCGTTTTGCTTTCAACGCTCAAAAGCGGTTTTCGGGGCGAAATTTCTATATTGCCGCATTTCGGCAATTCACCCTGATATACGCATTCGCTCCATTGAATTTTTTCGATTTCCTCTTTCCTCGGAAGCCCGTTTGAATATTCTCCGCTCTTTATCTTTGCTTTGAGCAGATATCCGCCGATAGCCCCGACTTGCCTGAACGCCTGCTTATAGTAGTCGAAAAACTCCGTCTTGTTTCCGTTTGCGTCTACGATACCGGCGTAAGCGAGTTTATCGTCCTGCCAATCGTTAGGAAACATATACGGAAAAATTTGCAGACATTTCGCGCCGTATAAAAGAGGAATCGATATCCCGAGTTTTACCTCGCCTATCGTAGGAATACGCGTTCTGGCATCGCCTTCCCATAATCCTCCCGCCTGTAAAAACACCGCGTAAGGGATTCCGTTTTCACATTCGCGCTCGTGTAAAAACTGCGGCATTTCCCAAAGAATTTCATGGACGCCCGTTTTCATCGTTCCTATCGTAATAAACGGATAGGCGTCGTAAGAAAATATCTCGGGATTTACCTTTTTTATATACGCGTCGTACAAAAATTTATAGCGCTCGATATTTCTGCCGCCTTCGACGACTTTGAACTCTTCGATATCGCTTTTCCGATCGATTCCCGAACACCTGAAACCGAACTGATACTGCTCGGGCGTTATATAATAGGGGTACATGTTTATATAGAACGTTTTATCGGGACACACGCTTTTAAATACCTTTTTCGCTTCGCTTATACCGTCGAAAGACTCATACCCCGGTTCGTCGGCAAAGATGATGCCTCCGAACGCCTTATACCGGGAATATTTTTCGATATTCCTTCTGAACCTTTCGTTAAGATCCTTTTTTTCGTCTTCGGATAAATCGGCGAACGCTTTTGTTCTGTCGCCGGTCACGATTTCGATATACTCGCTTGCGATCGCGTCTCTGACGTAATAAGTCATTCCGACGCGTTCGCATATTTCAAGCGCGTCAAAAACATATTTCTCGGTTTTCGTACCGAAAACTTCGCTATGCCCGTACATTATATTTACGCCGCAGTCTTTGGCAATCTTATATTGTTCTAAGGTTATCCGATTTTTCAGATTCCCCGACGGACACTGCGGAGCGCAGTACGCCCCGATAGGTATAATTCCTCTTTTTATATACTCAAGCATGTTTATTTTACGACAACCAACGCGCCCTCGCCAGCTTCAAGCGTCAAAGTGAAACTTTCGGCTATTATGCCGTTTGTTATACCCCTCTGAATCACTTCATACTCATAGTTGTTATCAAAATTAAGCGTTATCTGTCCTCTGTGATTGGTAAGAGTGTTATTCATAACGTATAGGGCTACTCCGCCTTTATAGTTAAAGCAACCTATCACGCTCGGATCGCCGTCAACGGATTTAAGCAACTTGTAATTTTGCATCTTATACCTTTGATCTGACGAGGAATACGTGCAAGCCCCTTCGCCGGACATAATCACGCCTTCCCATACGCTGTTGACGAGATATTCGCTCATCGCTTTAAGATTTTTGTTTATCTTCTGAGCGTAGTAGTACATAGGTGTTGCCGAACCGTATTTATTGATAAGCGAATTGTCGTTGCAATTCTCCTCGGGGGTTATTCCCGTCCATTCGGGGGGAAATACGCCGGGGAAATACGTTATTCCCTTCGCGCCGAAACAAACCATTGAATTTACGTCGTAATTAAGTTCGTTTTCGTTCGTTATTCTATGTTGATTCGGAACGTCGGGGAAGTTTCCGCCGGTCTGAGCGAAACCTTGCCACGCAACGTTGTTCGATATTGCTTCGTTGTTCATGCTCGCAAGATAATTAAACCAGCCCGAACTTACCGTATTTGCAAGCCCCGTCATCGGATAAAAGTCAAATTCAAGATAATCGGGGTTACAAGCGAAAAAGTCCGCCAGATATTTTTCGTAAGTATAATTTCTGTCCGTGCCGCCCGAAAGACTTTCGCCGGGAAGACGCGGAAAGAGATTTACGTACATCGTCAGATCCTTTGCCGTTTCCCCGATAATGGTCTTGGCGTCCTTCAAAGCAGCGTAAGCCTCTTTGATTTTAGGAAACAGGGGTGAGGTCGGCTCGTCTTTACCGTAAGGTCCGGCAAAATACTTATGATTTTGAACGACGGGATAAAGCGCAGCCGCTATTTCTTCCGCGCCAGAAACCGACGCGCCGCCGTCTAACAAAATAACGTCGTCGCATCTCATATAACACGAGATTTTATATTTATCGGCAAAAGAAAGGACTTGTTCGCCCGTTGCTCCGGCAATATCGTTTTTTGTATCGATAAGATAATTAAGTCCGCAATCGCTTATTTTCTTAAAAACCTCGTCGGTTATAAGACTCGGCATCATATAGCCGTTGCCTCTGTATAAAGCGTTAGGTCCGATATAGCCGCCTATAGGATAATCGTTTCCGTCTATCCCTCGTATCGTGATCTTGTTTGCGCTAAGCGTTTCTCCTTTTGCCGAAACGACCGCGGCTTTTCCGCTTAAATTTATTACGTCGCCCGGTTTATACGCCGAAGAATCGTCATAAATCGATTCGCTCGCCGAGCCCGCCCCGCTGCCATCCGAGGAGTTATCGTTGCACGCGGCAAAAGATATCAGACACAAAACGCTTAATATCGCGCAAGTAAATTTTTTAATCAGATTATTCATAAACACCCACTATCTCTTTTTACCCAAAGTGTTGTAGAGTAAATAGTCGTCCGTCCAGGGGTCAACGTAATCATAATCGGGAATCGGCGACAGAATATTACTCGTATACCCGACTTTTACGATTTCGGGCTTGTTGTCGTAATTGGTCAGTTCTATATTGTCGAGCGTGAAATAAGAGCCGTGATACAAAGTTCTTCCCGTGACAAACTGATTTCCTTCTCCGTGAATCGCCACAAAACCGTAAGGCGTCGTATTGTTTTCGAAACTATACTCATACAAATCGTAAAAATCATATTCGTCGGCAAGTTTTACCCCGACGTATAATTTTCCGTCGATAACGACGATTCTGACCGTCAGTTTATCTGTATATCCGACGGAAAACACGTCATATTTATCGGGCAATACAACGTTTGCGATATACTTGCCCGCTATAATGAACCCCATACTGCCTTTGCCCGTTCTCTCTCCGGTTTTTTCATCTATCGACGCGCCGAAATATACGAGACAATCTCTCTCGTCTCTTCTTGCGGCGGACGTTTCGATATCGTCCCCCTGAATACCGAACGCAACGCCTTGCCAGAACGACGCGGCGTTTATCCACCCGTTACTTTCCGTCGTAGCTTCGTTCTTTACGTCGTATATATCGTAAACGAGTTGAAAATTGGAATATTTATATCTGGATCCGAACATCGAGTTCTGACCCGCGCCTTCCCATCTTATTACGTCGTCTTTAACCAACACGTCGCCGTTCGGACAAGCGGAAGTTCCGTTCCGATACCACTCCTGC
>SAMEA104315420__coassemble_1657_pt1 | contig 9512 bp, 4 predicted proteins | sample SAMEA104315420__metabat2_high_PE_021 | metagenome-assembled genome bin SAMEA104315420 (sample SAMEA104315420) | gut metagenome | biome: Monkey gut; feature: monkey-associated habitat; material: faeces | place: China | collected 2013 | reverse complement strand
GATTATCGGTACGGTACAGGAAATCAAGGCTCAGTCCTCGCTCGACGCGCTTAAAAAGTTATCAAGTCCCGAAACTACGGTGATAAGAGACGGAAAACGCCGCAAAATCAAATCGGAGGACCTCGTTTACGGCGATATAGTCGTAATCGAAGAGGGCGACACTATCGGCGCGGACATAAGACTAATCGAGTCTTACAACCTCAAAGTAAACGAATCGAGCCTTACGGGAGAATCGACGCAAGTCGAAAAATCGGCAGGCGTTACCCTTTCCGAACCCGTCGGAATCGCCGACAGAATAAACTGCGCGTATATGTCCTCGCCCGTTTCTTACGGCAGGGGCTTGGGCGTTGTTATCGCAAAGGGAATGGAAACGGAAATCGGTAAAATCGCGACGGCAATCGACGAAGAACCCGAGGAACTCACTCCTCTTCAAAAGGTACTTGCGAAACTTTCAAAATCGCTCGGACTTATCACCCTTGCGGTAGTTATCGCGGTATTTATCGCAGACCTTATATGGATATTCATCGACGGAAGAGGTACGGTCGTCGAGGCTTACATAGAAACAATTTTATCGTCCATTTCGCTCGCGGTCGCGGCAATTCCCGAAGGACTGCCCGCGGTCGTTACCATAGTTCTCGCAATAGGCGTACAGAAAATGGTTAAGGCGAACACCATCGTGAGAAAACTCCCGTCGGTCGAAACGCTCGGCGCGGTTTCGGTAGTATGTTCGGATAAAACGGGAACTTTAACCCAGAACAAAATGACGGTAGTTGAGGCTTATCAAAGCGGAAGAATAGTCGAAAGAAAGGACTTCGCTTCGGTTGCCGAAACCGATTTCAGGCTTCTCGCCAAGGGAATGTGCCTCTGCTCCAACGCCACCGTTGACGAGGGAGTGTACGGAGACCCGACGGAAATCGCGCTCGTAAACTTCGCGGGCGAACTCGGAATGAAAAAGTCGGAACTCGAAAGACAGACCCCGAGAACGGACGAACTGCCCTTCGACAGCGAAAGGAAGATGATGACCACCGTTCACGACGAGGGAGACAGAAAAATCGCCTACACTAAAGGCGCGCTCGACTCTATTCTCGCCCATACGAACGCTATTTCGGAAAACGGCGTTATAAGACCGATTACCGACGAGGATATAAAGAAAATCTACGAAATCAACTCGTATTTCTCGGGTAAAGCGTTGAGGGTACTCGCTCTCGCGATAAGGGAGACCGAAAAGCCGAACGAGGAAGAACTCGTATTCGTGGGACTTGTGGCAATGGTAGACCCCGCCCGTCCCGAAGCCAAAGGCGCGGTCGAGAAATTCAAAAAAGCGGGAATAGTCACCGTAATGATTACGGGCGACCACAAAGACACGGCGTTCGCAATAGCGAAAGAACTCGGAATCTGCGAGGATAAAAGTCAATGCAAGACGGGCGCGGAAGTTGACGCCCTGACGGAAGAAGAACTTCGCGAAGCGTGCAAGACGACGAGAGTGTTCGCAAGAGTTTCGCCCGAAAACAAGGTGCAGATCGTAAAGGCGTTCAAAGCGAACGGCAATATATGCGCGATGACGGGCGACGGCGTAAACGACGCCCCGAGTTTAAAGGCGGCGGACATAGGAATCGCTATGGGAATTACGGGAACGGACGTTGCGAAAGGCGCGGCGGATATGGTTCTCACGGACGACAACTTCGCTTCTATCGAAAAAGCGGTCGAGGAAGGCAGGGGCATTTTCGCGAATATCAAAAAGACAATATTGTTCCTTATATCGAGCAATATCGCCGAAGTTCTCGCTATGTTTCTGATAATCTGCGTAGGACTTCCCGCCCCGCTTATCGCGATTCACCTTTTATGGGTCAATCTGATTACCGACAGTCTGCCCGCAATCGCGCTCGGAATGGATAAAACTTCGAGCGACGTTATGAACGACAAGCCGAGAGATCCGAGCGAAAGCATTTTCGCTCACGGCGGCATGGCTCTTATCCTCGTAAGAGGCGCGATACTTACCGTTTCGGTACTTCTTGCGTATTTCTCGGTAGGCTGGCTCAACGGCGCGTACTCACTCTCCGCAATCAAAAACCTATTTTTAGACGAGGAAATTTTGCATCAGGCGCAGACTATGGCGTTCACGACTCTCGCGTTCGGCGAACTTCTGCACATGCTCGGAATGAGAGACGAAAACAAGTCGTTCGTGACCGTGTTCAAAAGCAAAAACGCAATGATGGCGATTGCATTCGTAGCAGGTATCGCCCTTCAATTCGCGGTAATAGAAATACCCGCGATAAGAACGGTATTCTCGACGGCGAACCTCAACCCCACGGAATGGCTTATAACCGCCGTCTGTTCGTTCGCTCCTCTTATCTGGCACGAAATAGTGGTGTTCGTTAAGTATATAAGAAAACAGATTTTATCCGCAAAGAAATAACGAATTTAAAGTTTTAAACGACAAACCGCCGCAAGGCGAAGCGAACGCTTCGCCTTGCGGCGGTTTTAACGTTGTTATTATACGAAGCGACGAGAGAGGTTAAAAGCAAGGATAATCGACTTATAGGGCAACTTATCGTTATTGTTGTCTCAAAATACGAGACGGTTTGCCGATGGCGACGCCCGTTCGAAAATCACCCCTCGGGCGTTATCTTTCCCCGTAAAACCCGACGGCGTATTATAGTCAACTCTGCGTTCCCGTTACGGCGATACGATAAGCGAGCGGCGTCGTATTTTCGGATTTTTTAAAATTGCGGAAGAAGTTTATAACGTCCTCGTAACCGCATTTCACCGCTATTTCGTTCACGCTTAGGTTAGTTTCTTCCAAAAGACTTTTCGCAAGCGCGATACGACACCTCGTAACGTATTGCATAGGCGAACAACCCGTATATTTTTTAAATATGTGCGAGACGTAATATTTGTTTACGTAAAGTTTTTCGCATATATCGTCTATCGTGTTTATGGTCGTGAAATTATCCCGTATATATGTGTAAATCTCCGAAAAAGCGGCGTTCTTAACCAAAGTCGTTTCACTTATTTCGGTTTTTCTCAAAATTTCCGTCAACAGAATTTTGACGTAGAAGTCCGCCATCATTTCGCTGTACGGCTCGGAACTGTTCTGCGTTTCTTTTAAAAGCGCGGAGAAAAGCCATTCGAACCTACCGAAATCTTTCCCCACCGAAACGATAGGCTCGTGACCCTCGGGGAACAGACAGTTATCGGGCAGAAGATTGATTTTAAGCCCCGTCACCCCAAAGAATTCCATTTCCAGAGGCTCCCGCCCGTTAGTGTACTCACGGTGAACGGCGTTCGGCGGATATATGGCGAGGTCGCCCTTTTTGACGTTATAAAGAGTTTCGCCGATTTTTATATGCCCTGCTCCGGAAGTAACAAATACGATTTCGAGAAAATCGTGTTCGTGATAATTTTCCGACCACTGTTTCGTTCTTTGGAGTTTACCCGCGTATAAAACCCTCGTATTGAATTTCAACGGTTTACTTTTCGAAATCGTGTAATGCTCCCGATACGCCTCTTTTTTAAGTCGCAATTCTTCGCTCATCGTTCTTCTCCCGACTTCGAACGAGAAAATATAAACCTCGTCCGAGCACGATCTATATACTCTATAACTGTATTATACCACGCTTAGCGCGAGATTTCAATATTGTTTTAAAAAAAACTTGCAAAAGTTGATAAATTTTTCAAACAATTTACACAATGTATTTTCTTGACCTGTTAAAAAGCCACTTTTTGATATTGAAACGCCTCTTTTATTGTGTTATGCTGAAATAGGTCGAAACGAGGAAAACCCCGCTTAGACACAAAAATCAAAAAGAGGGAATGTAATGAGTGTGTTGCTTGAAATGAAAGGGATTTCAAAGCGATTCCGCGGAGTTCAGGCCTTAAACGGCGTAAACTTCGATTTACGGGAAGGCGAAGTTCACGCGCTCGTCGGTGAAAACGGCGCGGGAAAATCGACGCTTATGAAAGTGCTTACAGGAATTCACCAACCGGACGCCGGAGAGATTTTTTATCTCGGCAAACCTTACGCCGTAAAAAACATCGGCGAATCGCAAGCGTTAGGGATAAGTATGGTTCATCAGGAACTCAATATGATGAACGATCTTACCGTAGCGCAAAACATTTTTATCGGCAGAGAAATGCGGTCGGGATTTATCATAAAGGATAACGACATGGTAAAAGAGACCCGCGCGATTTTCGACCACATAGGGATCGATATCGACCCTAAGATAAAACTCGGCAGATTAACCGTCGGCAAACAGCAAATGGTCGAAATAGCGAAAGCGGTTTCGAGAGATTGTAAAGTTTTAATCCTCGACGAACCGACAGCCGCTCTCACCCAGACGGAGATAGACGAATTGTTCCGCATAATGGCAGACCTTAAATCCAAAGGCATCGGAATGATTTACATATCTCACAGAATGGATGAAATAAAGACGATTTCCGACAGAATAACCGTTATGAGAGACGGCGAATACGTCGGCACCGTCGATACCGATTCGGTAACGAAAGACGAAATCATCAACATGATGATAGGAAGGGTCGTTTACGAAGACCCGAAAACTCACAGCGAAGTTCCCGAGGACGCCGAAACCGTTCTCGAAGTAAAGAATCTTACGTCGGGAAACCTTTTCAAAAACGTAAGTTTCAAGTTGCGTAAAGGCGAAGTACTCGGTTTCTCGGGGCTTATGGGCGCGGGAAGAACGGAGGTCGCGAGGGCAATTTTCGGAGCAGACCCCATCGACTCGGGCGAAATTTACGTCAACGGAAAACCGGTGAGTATAAAATCGCCGAAAGACGCCGTAAATCTCGGCATAGGATATCTTTCGGAGGACAGAAAACGATACGGGCTGATGCTCGACAAATCGGTCGCGGAGAATACCGCGCTTGCGTCGCTTGACAAATACATAAAATTCGGAATCATCAACGACAGAAAGATAAAGGAAGAAGCGCAGATCGAGAACGCCAAGTTAAAGACGAAAACTCCGTCTATGGAACAGGCTCTGAAAAACCTTTCGGGCGGAAATCAGCAAAAGGTAATCATAGCGCGCTGGCTTATAAAAAACAGCGACATTCTTATCTTCGACGAGCCGACGAGAGGTATCGACGTCGGGGCGAAAAGCGAAATCTACACGCTTATGAACGAACTTGCAAGGAGCGGAAAATCTATAATAATGATTTCGTCCGAACTCGTGGAAATTCTCAGAATGAGCGACAGAGTGCTTGTAATGTGCGAAGGTAAAAAGACGGGAGAACTCGATATCTCCGAGGCAAATCAGGAAAAAATCATGCAACTTGCGACGAGACGTGAAAACGCCGACCGCTAAAAATATAGATTACGGGAGAAAATATTATGATTAACGAAAAAGAAAGCAAAACATTCGGAGCAACTTTAAACCTGCGCGGCAAAATGCGTCGGACGGGCGTAAGAACTCTTGACTACCTCAAAGTAAACGGCAAACAGAATATGATAATAATCGGCGCGACGATTTTTCTGTTTATCATATTCACTATCATCAATCCGAGTTACGCGGAAAAATCAAACCTTCTTACGATGGTAAAATCGTTCGTTCCCTACGCGATTTTAGGCTTAGGCGTAACGTTCGTTATATCGACGGGCGGCATCGACCTTTCGATCGGAACGGTTATGTTCGCTTCCACCGTCATAGCGGGCGCGGTCGTAGGCAGTTCGACTACTATGACTTCGAACCTCTGGCTTACGATTCCGATTATGATTATAGTCGGTCTGCTGTTCGGATTTTTAAACGGCTTTCTCGTTGCGAAGTGCAAACTTCCTCCGTTTATAGCAACGCTCGGCACGATGTTGTTCTCACGAGGAATATCTGCCGTTATAGCGCAGGGAATTACGGATAAATCGTCCGCTATAAAATACCCCTCGACGGGTTGGTTGCAGACGGTATTCTCTAACCTTAACGGCTTCCCCATAGGTCTCGTATGGGTCTTGGGTCTTACCGTTATATGTATGGTACTCATGTTCAAAACGAAAATCGGAAGGTACATTCTTTCGATCGGAAGTAACGAAGAGGCTACCCGCCTTTCGGGAATCGACGTAGACAAATACAAGATGATAGCGTACGTTATAGGCGGACTTTTCGCAGGTATCGCGGCTATTTTCTGGACCGCTACGAACCCCTCCATTCCCCTTTCGGAAGGAAGCGGAAAGGAACTCGACGCAATCGCAGGCGTTTACATCGGCGGAACAAGCACGACGGGCGGTTTCGCGTCGATAGTCGGAACTATCTTCGGCGCGATAATTCTCGTAGTTATCCGTCAGGGACTTAACTTTATGCTCGTTCAGTTCAACTCCACTCTTTCCCCCACGTTTATAACCTATGCGGTAACGGGCGTGATAGTAGTCGGAGCGGTTCTTCTCGACGTAATTAAGAGACAGTCGGCTAACCGCGTAAAACAAGAGAAGAAAGCGGATAAGTTTAAAAAGAAGATCAAAGAGCGTATATCTGAACTCAATCTTGAAAAAGACTACGCGCTTTCCGCGAAAGACAATGCGGAAGCAACGCAGAGACTTGCGGAAATCGAGGTCGAAATATCGCAACTTAAAGACGAGTTGAAGGCAAAACTGCCCTCTTTAAAAGCAGAGGACGTCGCCGAAGCGGAAGAAGAAAAGAGGCGTAAAAAAGAAATCAAAGCGGCGGAAAAAGCCGAGAAAAAAGCGGCAAGAAAATAATTTAACTTTTAACGGGATTTACGCCTCAGGGCGCAAATTATAAAAAAATTATGTTTCAAGGAGGAAACAACAAATGAAACTCAGAAAACTACTCAGCATTGCTACGGCAAGCGTACTCTCGGCGGCTTTCCTTATGGTCGGCGCGTCCTGCAACAACAATAACACCAGCGGCAAAGATGAAAACCAGACGATAGCCGTCATAGCCAAGGGCGAAACGCACGCTTTCTGGCAAGCGGTAAAATCGGGAGCCGAGGCAGCGGGAAAAAAATACGGCTACAAAATCACTTTTGCAGGTCCCACAGCGGAGAGCGAAACTTATATTCCCGAGCAACGTGAGAAATTACAGTCTGCTCTCAATAATAGACACGTAAAGGCAGTCGTTCTCGCAACTATCGGTCAGGGCTTCGCCGACGAACTCGTAACGGCGTACGATAAAAAGATTCCCGTAGTCGAATTCGACAGCGGACTTTACGCGAACCGCGCGGACGTCACCGCCGGAAAAGATCCGACCATCGGAAAAGTTGCGACCGATAACGTTGCCGCAGCCGCTCTCGTTGCGGAAAACTTCTACAAATACCTTAAAACCAACAACAAATTAACCGCAGGTAAAGAATTCAAAATGGGCGTTATCCAGCACGATTCTTCCGCAACCGGTATTGACAGAGCAAAAGGATTCGAAGACAAATTCAAGGCTCTCGCTCAGGCCGACGGTTTCACCGTAGATATACAACATCAGACGAAAACCAACAACGACGGCGAATATAAGGCTGCCGTACAGTCTCTTCAGGCAAGCCATGTAGACGCGATATTTATGTCCAACGAAGGAGTCGTAAGCGAGGTTTCGGCGGAAGTTGCGGACAACAAAGCCAAATACGAAAATATCCTTTTCTGCGGATTTGACTGCGGAACCAACCAGTACAACTGGATCAAGAACGATGGCAATAAATACCCCGTCCTCGTAGGTTCGGTCGCTCAGGACTCCTATTCGATAGGTTACAAAGCGGTTGAAATGGCGGCTAAGAAACTTGCCGGCGAAACGTTCGAGAAAAACGTAGGTATAGCGGGTCAGTGGTACACTTCCGCAAACATCGACGACCTTAAATCGAAGAATATCTTCTATTTAGGATAATTCGCTCATTCCATTCCCGTAAAGGAGTCGGATTAAAGTCTCGGACTTTATCCGACTCTTTCTTTTACTCAAAAAATCAGACGGGGTTTATTCTTGAATTGCGGGTTTTTTTAAAGGTTTCAGTCATCGGCGTTTATCTTAAAAATACGGACGTTTTCAAGATAAAGCCGCCCCAAAAAATATGCTATTCGGCAACAAATACGATACTCAGGAACAAAAGCCATAAACAAGGTCATAAAAAATAAGACGCCTTAAAAAAGCAAAAAAGAAAGACTACAAATCTCGGATGTAGCCTTTTTTTATTGTTAAAAGAAACATTTCGCTTGCTTTCCCCTATGGGGAGAGTGGCTCGAAGAGCCGAGAGAGGTCAATCGTCGCCGAGGCGAAGTGGATTTTGCGAACGGAGCGAGCAAAAGACGAGAGAGGTCTTGTTCGCCAAAAACATTACGAGCATCAAACATCGTTTTCGTTAATAACCTCTATCGGCTTGACTTCCATTTCATTCCGTCAACCCACTTTCCCCCAAGGGGAAAGCAAGAAAATGTAGAAATCTCCTTTTTTTCAGGAATGAAAGCCATTTAATGCTAAGCCCTAAAAAAGATTATAACTTTTTTACAGCTCTATCTTACGTTCTACGGCCTTTTACAGCCGCTTTTAATTCTACCTATTACTGATTGTCGGCGAGTTTCGCAGTCTTTAAGAAACTTCTTACGCTGTCTATCGCGCTTAAACACGCTTGCAACTGCGAGTAAGTCTCCCCTATGCATAACGTAACTTTCGTCGCGTTTCTCAGTTTGAAAAAGTATCTGCCCTTCTTGTCGCAATCGACTATGAAGTTCCCCGCAATTCCGTTCTGGCTTATATTTCCTATCGCCTCTTTCGCTGAAGCGTAGGAAGCGTAAGACTCGCTGCATAACAAAAGTTCGCCGTTGGAAGCGTGAAGTTGAGCCCTGTATTCGCCCTCTTCTTCTTTTATTACCCATTTGCCGCTGTATTTTTTCTCGGGCAATTTATCCTCGGGCGTCGGAACGTATTTGATAAGCGTTATGTCCTTTTCAACCGCGTCCGATATGGGCGAATCCACGAATTTTTTAACCGACTCTATCGAGCTTAAACAAGCGTTTCTGTTCGGGTAGGTCTCGCCGACGCATAAAAATCTGTTCTTCGAGTTTTTGAGTTTGAAGTAGTAATTATCGTTTTTATCCTTGTATATTGCGAAATTTTCGTCCGTAGCGTTCTTCTGTATGGTCGCTACGCCTTTTTTCGCGCCTTCTACCGTCGAATACGTTTCGCTCGTCAACAAAACTTCTCTGTTGTTCGCGTACAGGAATGCGACGTACTCTCCCTCGCCTTTTTCCTTGACCATCCATTTGCCTGCGACTTTTTTAGTCGCCTTGTCGTCGTTTGCCATACAATAATAATCCTCCGTAAATAAATTTAATTGTTCCGCTTCGGCTTTCCCGACTTTTTCGTCGTTCTCCGAAGTAAGTCCCTCTTCTTTTGTTTCCGCTTCGCCCCTCTCTTCGGTTGCCGCCGACTCGATTTCTTCGGGCTTTTCCTCCGCTACGGAATTTACCTCCTCGGTTTTCGCCTCAGTTTTTTCCTCGATTTTCTCTTCGGCTTTCTCTTCGATTTTCTCTTCGGCTTTCTCTTCGATTTTCTCTTCGGCTTTCTCTTCGATTT
>SAMEA104315420__coassemble_1650_pt1 | contig 9527 bp, 5 predicted proteins | sample SAMEA104315420__metabat2_high_PE_021 | metagenome-assembled genome bin SAMEA104315420 (sample SAMEA104315420) | gut metagenome | biome: Monkey gut; feature: monkey-associated habitat; material: faeces | place: China | collected 2013 | reverse complement strand
TCGCCCTGTTCTACATTTTGACGGGCGCGTTCGCGGCTTCTTCCGCGAAAATGCCGAAAAGCGTTTATTCGACGGTAGAGGCGAGAACTTCGAGCGGCGGCGAGCCGCTGTCGAATAAGACCTCTAACGTAGTTTTAGACCTCGGAGACGGACAGGTAAACAAGATTTACGCGTTCGTGGGCGAAGTTCGTTCGTGGCATACGGACGAAAAGGACGGCGATTATATCAATCTCGTATTCGATTTCGGGACGCGTTCCGACTCCTTTTTAGAGGGCGCTATTTACAATTCGAGAATCGGCGCAAACAAGGAAAACAGAATATACTTAAACGGCAGAACTAACCTTTACAGGTGGATAAAAATTTATGACGGCGGCGAGAAAACGGTCGGGTACGATCGCGTAAGATTTCACACGAGCGACGATACGGACGTTGCCGAACTCGCTTTTTTAGATAAAAAAGGAAAACTCATAAGCGCGTCAATCGTTCAACATTCCTCGTTCGAGGGCGAAAAGAACTACGGCGGACTTATCGACGAGCAGGCTTATTTCACTTCTTCGCAAAGTAAAGCGTACAACTTCACCGACAAGGAACTCGACGAAATTTCCGCTATAAACGCGATTTTCCGCAGCGAAAAGTTCGTGGGGTACGGCTTTTTAAACACCCTTTTAAACGTCGTCGGAACGAAGGTTTTCGGCGTAAACACGTTCGGACTGAGATTTTTCTCGATGCTTGCCGGATTCGCTTCGTTACTTCTTGTATATTACGTAGTCGAAATGCTGTTCGGAAGGAGCGAAATATCCGCGCTTGCGACCTTGCTCGCTCTGTGTTCGGGACAGATTTTTTCGGCTTCGCTCACGGCTTACGGCTCGGTTTCGGCGTGCTTTACGATTGCGGCTTTCGCTTTCGCGATAAAATTTTTCATAGACGACTACGATATGAAATACGGCAGAGACGGGGTTAAAAACCTCTGTTTCACGGGTCTTTTCTACGGTCTCGCCTTAGCCTCAGACCGCTCCGCTTTAACTACCGTAACGGGTATAATCGCCATTCTGATATTCGCGGCGATAAGGGCGAAAAAACAGTTCAAAACGCAAGAAAAAGAGGCGAAAGGTCTCGAAAAAGAAAACGTGTATATGGCGTACAGAAAAGGAAGGGTTACTCTTTGGATAGCGATTCCTCTGTGCCTTTTAGTCCTTCCGATTGCCGTAACGCTCATATCCGCGGCTTTTTTCTCGGGCTTTCTAAAAGCGACTTATGGCGGCGGTTTCGTCTCGTCGCTCCTGAAATATTACGGCGGGGCGTTCTCTTTCGGGTACGCGTTAAACCCGTTCGGGCTTTTAATCGGTTTGGGGTCGGACGACCTCGGCAAGGGGTATTACGCGTTCGCGAACTATATAACGGGCGGACTTTTCGTATTGTCTGCGGCGGCTCTTATTTTGCTCGCGGTATTCGGAAAAAAATCGAAAAGGCTCGGTTACGCTTCGAAAAAAATCGTAAACAGGTCGAAAATGGTGATTTCTGCGCTTGTCGCAACGCTTTTACCCGTATTTTTCGGCAACTCGTCGGTAATCGGGTTCGCCGCCGCTTCGGCGTTTTGTTCGGCGACGACGGCGCTCGCGTTTTTCGCCGCCGAAAAGGCTTACGGCAAAAAGGCGATTATAACTTTCGCGGTTGTTACGGGGCTTAGTTTCGTAACGTTCGCCACGGGTTATATAGGTTATACGGGAATAGCGGTTTCCTTGACGGCGAAGAATATTTTATACGGCTGGCAAATTTAATTTACAAGGGGTAAAAGAAATGTTGGCAAAAACCACGGGTTACGTTCTTACGGGTTTAGAGGGGAACGCGGTCGACGTAGAAGTAGATACGAATTTAGGACTTCCCGCTTTTGAAATAGTCGGGCTACCCGACGCGGCGGTCAAGGAGTCGAAGGAAAGAGTAAGGTCTGCGGTCAAAAACAGCGGCAAGAAGTTTCCCGTACACAAGATAACGGTCAATCTCGCTCCCGCCGAACTCAAAAAAGAGGGCGCGGGGTTAGACCTACCGATAGCGGTAGGGATAATCGCCGCAGACGGACAGTTGGGCGATATGAAAAACAGCCCCGTAATGGTCGGCGAACTCTCGCTCGACGGCGGCATAAGAGGTATAAACGGAATACTTCCCACTTTGATTTCCGCAAGGGAAAACGGCGTGAAAAGCGTTATTATCCCCAAGGAAAACGAGCAGGAAGGCGGTTATATCGACGGAATAGACGTGTTCGTCGCGAGTACTTTAAAAGAGGTTTGCGACTTTATCGAGGGCAAAAGCGAACTTAAAAAGGTCGAACTCAAAAACTACGAAAACGACGCGAAAAGCGGCGAGTACGATAACGATTTGAAATACGTCAGAGGACAATTCGTCGCAAGGCGGGCTTTGGAAGTCGCCGTGAGCGGCAATCACAATATAATTTTGGAAGGTCCTCCGGGGGCGGGTAAGACTATGCTCGCAAAGTGTATACCGTCCATAATGCCCGATATGAGTTTCGCGGAGGCGCTCGAAACCACGAAAATCCACAGCGTTGCGGGAACCCTTAAAGGCTCGGAAGGCATAGTTTTGAAACGTCCGTTTATGTCTCCCCATCACACCGCGTCGGCGGCTTCGATTACGGGCGGCGGACAGTCGGCGAAACCCGGAATGGTGAGCCTCGCGCATAACGGCGTATTGTTTTTGGACGAAATGCCCGAATATCCGAGAAGCGTTCTCGAAAGTCTCCGTCAGCCGCTTGAAGACAGAGAAATCACCGTTTCGAGGGTAAAGGCGAACTATCGCTATCCGGCGAATTTTATATTAGTCGGCAGTATGAATCCTTGTCCGTGCGGCTATTACGGCTCGAAAGACAGGGAATGTACCTGTTCGCCGTATCAGATAAAGAGATATAAAGAGAAAATTTCGGGTCCGCTTCTCGACAGAATGGACATAAGAATAAACGTCGATAACGTGAAGTACGACGATCTGGCTTCGGGCGAAGAGTCCGAGAGTTCCGAGCAGGTGAGAAAACGCGTAAACAGAACGAGAGCGGTTCAGTTGGAAAGGTTTAAGGACGACGGGATAACTTCCAACGGCGAAATGAGCGAAAAGCATATCAAAAAATACTGCAAATTGTCTGCGGAGGGCGAGGACGTACTTCGTTACGCGTTCGAGTCGCTCAAAATGTCCGCAAGGGCAAGGAGCAGAATATTGAAAGTCGCGAGGACTATCGCCGATATGGAACTTTCCGAAAACATAGAAACCAATCACTTGTTAGAGGCTATAAGTTACAGGGGCGACGATTTATGACGGCAATTTCCGAAAGAGACGGGTTCGCGATATTTATCGACTCGTTCGAGGGGCTTGATTATAAAATAAAACTCAAACTTCTGGAAAAATTCGACGGCTTTCCGAAGCCCGAGGATATAGAAAGGTTTTTTGCGGCGATTAAACCCGAAATAGGACTTTCGATTTCGCAGGCTATGCGGAATAAAAAGGTCGTAGAGGAACGTATAGGAAAATCCGTACAAGGGCTTGACGGGATAATTCCTTTTTACTCGGAAGATTATCCCGAACTACTGAGACAAACGCCTGTTTTTCCGTTGATTTTGTACTACAAAGGCAACAAAGAACTGCTTAAAAGCGAGAAGAAACTTGCGATAGTCGGTTCGAGAAAGACCTTGCCGCAGTACCTTGCAAAAACCGAAGAAATAGCGGCGGCGATAGCCGAAAGCGGCGTTCCGATAGTGACGGGCATCGCGGACGGCGGCGACACTTCCGCCGTTATGGGGTCTATGAAAAGCGGCAAGACAATATCCGTTTTGGCGGGCGGATTGAATCCCGTTTATCCAAAAAGCAAACAGGGGCTTGCGGCTTCCGTTGCGAAATACGGACTTATTCTCAGCGAAAATCCGTGCGGAGTCGCGCCGAGGACTTATTCCTATCCCGTGAGAAACAGAATAATCGCGGGGCTTAGCGACGTTGCTCTGATCGTGAGCGGCGAAGCGGACAGCGGCGCGAGATACACGGCGAGTTACGCTTTGGACTACGGCAGAGACGTGGCGTGCCTTCCGTACGGCTTGGGCGTAAAGTCGGGCGAACTTTGCAAGAGCCTTATAAAAAGCGGCGCGGCGGAAGTCGAAACTTCCGAAGAGGTTGCTTTTATGCTCGGGATAACCCTTGAAAAAATAGCCGCCGTTAAGTTGAACGATAAAGAAAAGTCGGTCTATGAGTCGATTAAATCGGGTATAGACAACGTGGACGAACTCGCTTTGAAAACGGGCGAAAAGGTATGGACGTTAACGCCAGTAATCGCTTCGCTCGAAATAAAGAAGGTAATAGTTAAAAATACCGACGGAAGATTGTCCGTATTGAAATAAAAAAATAAACGCAGTTTTTTCTCAGGCGACAGCCGCCGCGGGAAGAAAATCGGAGGAAAATATGCAACTTATCATCGTTGAGTCGCCGTCTAAGGCGAAAACCATCGAAAAATATCTCGGGGGAAAGTATAAGGTGGACGCGAGCGGCGGACACGTCAGAGACCTTCCCGAAAAGAGACTCGGCGTAAACGTGGCTAAAAATTACGAGCCTAATTACGTCGTTACCGCAGACAAGAAACCCGTAATCAAGAGGCTTAAAGAGAAAGTCGAAAAAGCCGATAAAATATACCTCGCAACCGACCCGGACAGAGAGGGAGAGGCTATAAGTTGGCATTTATCGGAAGTCTTGGGGCTTAAAGACAAGGCGAGGAGAATAGAGTTCAACGAAATCAGCGAAAAGGCGGTTAAAGAGGCTCTCAAAAATCCGAGGGATATAAACTACAACCTCGTTGACTCGCAACAGGCGAGAAGAGTTCTGGACAGGCTCGTCGGTTATAAACTCAGCCCCCTTCTTTGCAAGAGAATACAGAACGGGTTGTCGGCAGGACGAGTTCAGTCGGTCGCCCTTCGCATAATCGTCGATAAAGAAAGAGAGATAAAGGCGTTTATTCCTGCGGAATACTGGAATTTAACCGCTTTATTGTCGGACGGCAAACGCAAGCCGTTCACGGCGTACCTCGCGGAGAAAAACGGAAAAAAGTATAAGCCGTCGAACGAAGCGGAGGCTTTGGAAGTCGTAGCCGCGATAGAAAAAGCGGGCGGGCTTTTCAAGGTTACGGGCGTAAAAAAGACGGATACCAAGAGTCACGCTCTGCCGCCTTTTACGACTTCGACCATGCAACAGGACGCTTCGGCGAAACTCAATATGTCCTCGCCCATGTGTATGCAGGTCGCTCAGCACCTCTACGAGGGTATCGAAACTTCCGAGGGGCATCTCGCTCTCGTCACCTATATCAGAACGGACTCGGTGAGAATTTCCGCCGAAAGTCAGGCTACGGCGAGAGAGTATATAAAGGAAAAATACGGCGAGGAATACGTTCCCGCGAAGCCGAATTTCTATAAGTCGAAGAAAAACGCTCAGGACGCTCACGAGGCGATAAGACCTATCGACCTTACGCTTACGCCCGAAAAGGTAAAGCCCCTTTTAGACAGAAACCATTATAACCTCTATAAACTCATTTACGAGAGATTTATCGCTTCGCAGATGAGCGAGGCGAAGTATAATTTCGTCACGATAGATACGGCGGTCGGCGATTATACGTTTAAAACGAGCGGCAGAACGGTCGCTTTCAAGGGCTATACGGCTGTTTACGACGACTATCGCGCTAACGAAAACAACGAGGAAGGCGAAATGGTGAAAGTCATTCCGAACGTTTCCGAAGGCGACGTCTTAAAAGCCGAAAAAATCGATAAAGAACAGAAATTTACGAAGCCCCCCGTGAGATTTACCGACGCGAGCCTCGTCAGAATTATGGAGGAAAAGGGCATCGGCAGACCGTCCACTTACGCGACGATTATTTCCGTTTTGTCCAAGAGAAAATACACGGTTAAGGAAGGAAAATATATCGTTCCGACCGACATCGCGTTCAGAATAACCGATATGCTCGTGAAATACTTCCCCGACGTAATGGACGTTTCGTTCACCGCGGATATGGAGGACAAACTCGACGATATAGAAAACGGCGGTAAGGACTGGCACAAACTGATTGCCGAATTTTACCCGCCGTTCGCCGAAAAACTTGCTTTTGCGGCTACCGACGGGGACGAAGTCACCGATATTCTCTGCGAGAAATGCGGTTCGCCGATGATAAGAAAGAACGGCAGATACGGCAAATTCCTCGCTTGCTCGAAATATCCCGAGTGTTCCAATATCAAGTCCGAACAGGAAGAAGTTTCCGACGTAAAGTGCGATAAGTGCGGAGCGTTGATGGTATATAAGACGGGCAAATACGGAAAATTCCTCGCTTGCCCGAATTACCCCGAGTGTACGAACGTCAAACCCCTCGACGAGGAAACGACTACCGAAAAGTGCGAGAAGTGCGGCGGCGATATGGTCGTCAAGAAGGGCAGATTCGGAAAATATTTGCAATGCGTCGCGTGCAAAGCGACTAAGAGCATGACTGAAAAAGCGGGGGTGTGTCCGCAATGCGGAAGTCCTACGCAGAAGATGCTTTCCAAGTCGGGAAAGACTTTCTACGGCTGTTCGAAATATCCCGAGTGCAACTTTATGAGTTGGGATATGCCCACGGGCGAACATTGCCCCAAGTGCGGCAGTTATTTAGTGCTTGCGAAAGACGGCAAGACGAAGAAGTGTTCAAATAAAGAATGCGATTACGGCAACAAATCTCAGAGAAAAGGCAAGAAAACGGGTAAAGAAAATGCCGACGAAAATTAAAATCATCGGCGGCGGACTTGCGGGAAGCGAAGCGGCGTATTACCTCGCGAAAAGAGGTTATGACGTAACGCTTACGGATATAAAACCCAAGAGTTTCACGCCCGCCCACAAAAGCCCGCTTTTCGGCGAACTCGTTTGTTCCAACTCGCTTAAAAGCAACGACGTTTACGCGAACGCCTGCGGACTTTTAAAAGAGGAAATGCGGATTTTGGGTTCGATGATTATCGCTTGCGGCGACGAAACGAGAGTTCCCGCAGGGGCGGCTCTCGCGGTTGACAGAGACGCTTTCGCGGCGAAAATCACCGAAAAACTGAAATCCGTCGGGAATATTGCGTTCGCTTGCGAGGAGGTCGAAAAAATCGACCCCGAAGAGTATACGATAGTCGCCACGGGACCTTTAACGACGGGGAAATTATGCGATTTCCTCGAAAAATTTACGGGCAAAGGCTTCTATTTTTACGACGCCGCCGCCCCGATCGTTTCGGGCGATTCCATAGATTTCGACAACGCGTTTATCTCGGACAGATACGGCGAACTCGGCAAGGGCGATTACGTCAACTGTCCGATAGATAAAGACGGCTATCTCGAATTTTACCGCGAACTAATTTCGGCTAAACGCGCCGAACTTCACGACTTCGAGAATATGAAGGTTTTCGAGGGCTGTATGCCCGTCGAAGTAATGGCGTTAAGAGGCGAGGACACCTTGCGTTTCGGACCGCTTAAACCCGTGGGGCTTACAGACCCCAAGACGGGCAGGAGACCTTACGCGTGTATGCAACTGAGAAAAGAGGACGCCGAGGGCAGGAGATACAACATAGTAGGCTTTCAGACAAACCTTTTGTTTCCCGAACAAAAAAGGGTTTTTTCGATATTCCCCGCCCTTAAAAACGCCGAGTTTCTACGTTACGGGGTAATGCACAAAAATACCTTTTTAAACTCGCCCGACACGTTAAATTCCGATTTCTCTATGAAGAAATATCCTAACGTATACTTTGCGGGACAGATTACGGGAGTAGAGGGCTACGTCGAAAGCGCGGCGAGCGGACTTCTGGCGGCTATCAACTTAGATCGGAAACTTACGGGAAAGGAGCCGCTCGAACTGAATACCAAAACAGTCCTCGGGGCGTTGTCGAACTATATCGCGACCCAGAACGCCGATTTCCAGCCGATGAACGCGAACTACGGGATACTCGCGCCGCTCGGTATAGATAAAGTTAAAAAATCGGACAAAAAACGCCTTATGAGCGAAAGGGCGATAGAAGAAATAAAGAAAATACGCTTATAAAATCCTACGGGAGGTAAACAAAATGAGTATAGAATTCAGGGGAACTACCATTTGCGCGGTGAGAAAAGACGGCAAAACGGCAATCGCCGGCGACGGTCAGGTTACTATGGGCGAATCGGTAATTTTCAAGAACAACGCTAAAAAAGTAAGAAGAATATACAACGGCAACGTAATTATAGGCTTTGCCGGCGGAGTTGCGGACGCGTTCTCGCTATGCGAGAGATTCGAGGCGATGCTCAACAAATACGCGGGCAACTTGGAGAGAAGCGCGGTGGAACTTGCAGAACAATGGCGCAGGGATCAGGCGGGCAGAAAACTCGAAGCGATGATGATTTGCGCAGACAAAACGGGCTTGTTCATAATCTCGGGTCAGGGCGACGTGATGCAGCCCGACGACGACGTTTGCGCTATCGGAAGCGGCGGCAATTACGCGCTCGCCGCGGCGAGGGCTTTAAAAGACGAAACCGATTATTCCGCAGAAGAAATCGCCGTAAAGGCGCTCAGAATCGCGAGCAGAATATGCGTTTTCACCAACGACAATATTCGCTGCGAAACGGTATAAGGAGGCATATATATGGATTTATCGCCGAGAGAGATAGTAAAGGAACTCGACAAATACATCATAGGGCAGGAAAAGGCTAAACGAGCCGTGGCAATCGCCCTCAGAAACAGATACAGACGGAGCAAACTTTCCCCCGAACTGAGAGAGGAAATCACCCCGAAAAACATTATAATGAAAGGACCTACGGGCGTAGGTAAAACGGAAATCGCGAGGAGACTTGCGAAACTCGTAAAAGCGCCGTTTATAAAGGTCGAAGCGACTAAATATACTGAAGTAGGTTACGTCGGCAGGGACGTGGAATCTATGATAAGAGACCTCGTCGAGGCGAGTTACCGAATGGTAAAAGAGGAGAGTTTCGCGGGCGTTTCCCAAAAGGCTACCGCCGTCGCGGAGAAAAAAGTCCTCGCCGCTCTTTCGGAAACGCTTAAAACCGAGAGGGGCGAGAAGTCCAAAGAGGAATGGGAAGCCGAGACCTTGGAGAGGCTCAGAAAGGGCGATTACGACAAGTTTATTATCGAAACGGACGTCGCCGAAGCCCCGCCGGCGCTTGAACTCGCGAACGGTATGAACGCCGAAATAACGCTCGGTTCAATCTTCGACGGAATTATGCCGAAGAGGCGTAAAAAGAGAAAAATCACCGTAAAAGAGGCGATGGAAATCATAGTCGCGGAAGAGAGCGACAAACTCATCGACAACGACGCGGTGAAGTCCGAAGCGGTGAGAAGAGCCGAGGAAGAGGGTATAATTTTCATCGACGAGATAGACAAAATCGCGAACGGCGCGAAGTCGGGCGGCGGTCAGGACGTGTCGAGAGAAGGCGTTCAGAGAGATATATTGCCGATAGTAGAAGGTTCGACCGTAAACACCAAATACGGAATCGTAAAGACCGATTATATACTG
>SAMEA104315420__coassemble_1639_pt1 | contig 9585 bp, 7 predicted proteins | sample SAMEA104315420__metabat2_high_PE_021 | metagenome-assembled genome bin SAMEA104315420 (sample SAMEA104315420) | gut metagenome | biome: Monkey gut; feature: monkey-associated habitat; material: faeces | place: China | collected 2013 | reverse complement strand
TAAAATCTCGAAAAAATACGGTCTTTCAAGCCTTAAAGCCGCTTACGCCGAGGTCCATTCGCCGTCCGATTCGGTGCAGACGAAACTTGCCGCCGAGCGAATCGCCACCGAGGAGTATTTCACGCTCATTTCGGCGTTCAAGTTTATAAAAGGCGACAGACAGCAGGTCAGGATAAATCAATATTCCTGCGGAGCGACCGAGATGAGAGAGTTCACTAAGAGGTTCGGTTTCGAATTTACGGACGGGCAAAAAAACGCCGTGAACGAGATTTTCGGCGATCTTACAAGCCCCCGTTCAATGAACAGACTTTTGCAAGGCGACGTCGGCAGCGGTAAGACGGCGGTCGCGCTTTGCGCCATATATTCGGCGGTAAAAAGCGGTTATCAGGCTGCTATGCTCGCGCCTACGGAAATACTCGCCGAACAGAATTTTAGGATAATAAAGTCAATGTTTCCCGATTATGAGGTGGTTTTTTTAAGCGGTTCGCTTAAAGCGACGGAAAAACGACTTGTAAAACAGGATATAAAATCGGGTAAGGCGAGAATAGTGGTAGGCACGCACGCCGTAATTCAGGGCGACGTCGAGTTCTATAATCTTTCAATGTGCGTGTGTGACGAACAGCACAGATTCGGCGTTCAACAAAGGAGCGCGCTCGTCGCGAAAGGGGTTATTCCCGACGTGCTTGTAATGAGCGCGACGCCCATTCCGAGAACGGTTTCGCTCATTTTCTACGGCGACCTCGATATTACGGAGATAAAGGACAAACCGAAAGCAAGACAGGAGATAGCGACTTTTTTAGTACCCGAACGCAAGTACGAGGGAATGCTCGGATTTATCGAAAACACCGTGAAAAGCGGCAGGCAGGTTTTTTGCGTTTGTCCGAAAATCGACGAGGACGAAGAGGGTACGCTTATGAGCGTTACGGAACTCTTCGAGGAACTTAAAACGAAACTTTCGGGAGTCAGAGTCGGACTTTTGCACGGCAAGATGAAAGACGCCGAAAAATCGCAGGTTATGTCGGATTTCAAGGCAAAAAACTTCGATTTGCTCGTATCTACGACGGTAGTCGAAGTCGGCATCGACGTTCCGAACGCAACGGTAATGGTAATATACAACGCCGAGAGATTCGGGCTGTCGCAACTTCACCAACTGCGAGGCAGAGTAGGCAGAGGCGGCGACAAGAGTTATTGCTTTTTATACACGAAAAGCGACGACGAAAAGGCTTTGGAAAGGCTTAAAACGGTCTGTGAAAATACGGATGGATTTAAAATTGCCGAAAAGGACTTCGAGATGCGGGGAAGCGGCGACTTTATGGGAACGAGACAGAGCGGAAAATTCCTCGGAGATTTGGGGAATCTCGTATATTCGCCGTCGGTAATATTCACGGCAAAAAAACTCTGTGACGAAGCGTTTGCCGAACCGTCGGGGTTAGAGGAACTAAGAAAAGCGGCGATTGAAAAATACGAAAAATTAAAAGACGTAACTATGAACTAACGATTGACAAATATAGCCTAAGGGGCTAAAATAAAAGCGAAAGGAGATATAAAATAATGAAAATAGAAGATTTCAAGAAAGTAAAAATCGAGGCCATGAAGGCTCGCGACAAGGACGCCGTGGCGGCTTTGAACGTAGTAATCAATAAACTTATGCTTGCGGGAATCGAGAAAAAAGCGGCGGGAGAGGAAATGACCGACGCGGACGTCACGAAAATTTTGCAAAAGACGGTAAACGAACTCACGGAAGAGAGAGAGGGTTTTGTAAAGGCGGGCAGAGCGGAGACGGTCGCAAGTCTTGATCGCCAACTCGAGACGGTGAAGCAGTATCTTCCGAAATTGCTTTCCGCGGAAGAGATAAAGGGAATAATCGAAAAACTCGACGACAAGACCGTGCCGTCGGTAATGAAACACTTCAAGACGAATTACGCGGGCAAAGTGGATATGAAACTTGTCGGCGAAGTATTGAAAACTCTTTAATTTATAAAAGGATAGGCAAAAAAGATTTACAAAACCCCCGAGATTTTATCCGTCGGATAAAATCTCGGGGGCTTTTTAAATCATTGAAATTTCTTAGAATATTATACTTGGGTTTAACTTCTGTCGTTTTTAATTAAAAAGTTTTTTAATTTTAATCTAAAATAACGTTCTGTGTCGAAAACGACGGGCAATATTTGAATTATTTAAACAACTCAACGATTTTCGAGTAATCGAAAACGCCTTTACACAGCCTTACGTTTTGATATTGCATCGATACGTATCCGCCTATTATTTTAGTATGATAAAAATTATTCCAGATATAGTATAAATTATTATGCGAATCGATTACATAGTATTTGTCGTTTCCGAGGCTGATGTATATAAAATCGACTGAACTCATAAATGTTTCGTTTATAAACGTTTTCGTTATATCGTACATTTGGTCATTATATCCGAGTTTAACGGCGTCCGCGCTGTCTATCGTCGCGGTTTTTCCGTTGTAGTGGAACGTTACTTTTTCGTTCGGTAACGAAACAGACGTATGAGAATACATATAATTTGTGTTATGAATTATTCCGAAGAGTGTGGCGACCATATAAATCTTAGGAGCGTCGACTTTTTTATCCGATATCGATATCGTTCCGTCCGACTGTTCTGTCCTTACAAATCCGTCGCTGCATATTGCGTACTTCGTTTCATTTTCGCTTCCGTTATCATAAACGTATGCGAAGACGGTATAATCGCTTTCGTCCGAGGCAGAAACTTGAAAATCGAGATTTGTAAGCATAACCTTAAAATATTTATGCCAGTACGCGTTATTGACGGGGGCGGTGGAAGTTGACGAGGGCGACAGTTCGTTTGCAATAATTTTATAAGTCGAGAACTCGGCGGAAAGATCCATATCGGTAGAGATTCCCGAGCATTTATAAACGTCGTCAAACTCTGTTCCCGTTGTAAAAGAAAAATAAGTTTCGCCGAGTTCATAATTCGGGTTCGGGTAATTGCCGTCTTTTTCGCGTTGCGCTATTTCGGACAGGCGTTCAAAAACAACGGCATACATTTCCTCATCGGTTAATGCGGGTTGAACGAATTTCTTTTTTACAAAATCCATTTCGGGAACGGTATAGCCGTCCGGTTCGTTCCCGATAACGGCTTTGATCTTATCTTCGCCGTCAGGAGCAGACTTGCTTTCGGACGTTGAATCAACTGAATAATCGGACGTCGGGTCGGTTAAACTTTCTGATGACGTGTTTCCGCAAGCGAATATCGATAAGGAAATGCAAACCAACATAATAAATGATAAAATCATTTTATAATAATTTTTTCTCATATTTATCAACCTCACAAATCAGACTTTTTCAGGAACAATACTGTTAACCATATATTTAGTGTTGTAACCACAATCTTTGCAAACGATATAGTTGTTTTTATTTATATATGTGTGTGGCTCGTAATGAAATGCTCCGCAACCTGAACATACAGCTTTATGATAATCGCTTATTGGTCGAATCGCCATAGAATTGGCATATTTTATAGAATATGTGTAATTGTGACTGACTTTATAAAATGATATTTCGATAATTCGCTCAATTGGCGGTTGTATGGCCTGAGATACATATGATGATCCCATATACGGATTATCTGTTAAATTATGCCTATAAATAGCATTTATCCCCCATTTTGATATGACGACGGTTGATTCCAATGTGCTACCTTTTTCATATAGTAATGCGGCATGATTATATGTGTTTGCTGGTTGATATTCCGTTGGGTTTCCCAAAATTTTATACATAACTAAATCTTGAGAGGAAGCCTCGTTAAAACTAATTTTAGATAAGCAAGGGTTGTTTAGGATGAGATTTGTGGCGTTTTCAACAGTAAATATCTCTTCATTTGTATTTTGAGAAATGTTGTTGACGTTGCCGCAAAAAATCATTGCGTATGTGAAACAGTTGTATTTTTTCGATCCGCTTCCAACACGAATTGCGCTTGAGAAATTTGTCAGCTGAGGATAATCTTCGTCTGCATCTGCAACTTGTAAATATGCTATCGGTACGGATGATCCATAAGCTGTGGTAAATGTGGATAAAGAGTAATCGCCGGAGGCGTGTGCAACGTTGCAAGTGAATAAAGTAGTGGTGAATGCTGTACAAGCAAGCAAGATTGAAGCTAAGATTCTTTTTTTGATATGGATATTCCTCCTTATTTTTATATATTGTAACATAGCCGACACTATTCTGCAATCGTTTTGTTATAAAATTTTCACTTTAATTAAATTGAAGTTCTTATATTACATATAACGAAATATAATTTTGTGCCACAATTTATAGAAAATAAAGAGAGTGGAAGCGTTTTTCCCGACTTGTTCACTTTAAAAAAGCCCCCGAGATTTTATCCGTCGGATAAAATCTCGGGGGCTTTTTAAATCATTGAACTATAAAAATAACGATGCGTCGATTATATGATTATCGAAATCAGATATAATACTCCCAAATGGATAGGGTAGAACAGGTAAAACGCATACTTCAAATTCAACTTGCCGCGTTTTCCGTTGTACAGCCATATTATCGGAAACGACAATAACGCATAGTACGCGTACAAATAATTCATGGCGCACATCGCCGTGAAAAATATTACGCCGACGGTAAATATCGCCTTTTGCTTTATTCCGTCGTCTTTTACCATTACCGCGAAAAGCGGCAATAACGTTCCCTGAATTTTATAGTCGAGCGTTACCCTGTACCCGAATATCTCTATCGAATTATCAAACAGTACGTTAAGTCCGAACGCCGCTATAACCGAAAAGGCGAAAATAAGGAAGTAAATCGCTTGCCTTTTCGCGTCGTCGCCCCTTTCTACGCTTTCCGAAAAAATGACGTACGCCGAACATATCGCGATTGACAGCGAAAAAGTAAGCAGTATATTCAGGTGAAAAGAGTTGGAAAATTCGTTTATTTCGTGATTTGTAACAAGTTCGTCGCCTATATAAAAGAGTTGGCATATAACGCCGAGAATAAATACTCTCAGAAAATATTTGAGTTTATTCCTCGTTTTAAGTACGCCGCCTCCTACGCAATAGGCGAAAATCGGCATCGAGAGACGTCCTATCGCCCGAAACGCAACTATATTCGGATAAAATATCAGCCCGATATGGTCGATAAGCATCGAGAGACACGCGATTATTTTCAGAACGTTTTTATTCATTAAAGCAGGGGAATGGTCGCGAGATATACTATGTCTTTGCGATCGGCGGCTTTCCCTTCGGCAAGAACGAACGCTTTTTTAGCGACGATTCCGCCCGCCTTTTCAACGAGTTTTTCAAGCCCCGCAAGGCTCTCGCCCGTAGATACCACGTCGTCCACAATGCCGACTTTTTTGCCTTTCAGAAGTTCCATATCGTGCTTGGAAAGGAACAAACGCTGAGGCTTTCCCGTTGTAATCGACGAGCCGTACTCTACGTCGATTCCGTCCTGCATATAGAGTTTTCTCGACTTTCTTGCAACCGCGTAATACTTGTGTCCGAGTTCTCTCGCCGTAACGTGGCAGAGTTGCAAGCCCTTGGATTCGGCTGTTATAAGGACGTCGCAGTCCTTTAAATATTCGGCGAGTTCCTTGCCGCAATGTTCGGTCATTTCGACGTTGCCGTGCAGGTTAAAAAACGCTATGTTTATTCCGCTCGGAAGGGGAAGAATAGGTAAATCGGCTTTGTAGCCTCTGATGTCTATGGTTAAAAAATCGCTCATTTTATGTCCTCCGCTCACAGACGGGTGTCGTTTTTCGTTTCCGTCCGTATCACTACCTGACTATGATACCACTTTTCAGTCGTTTTTTCAAGCGTTTAAAAGCATAAATCGCATAATATTCCCGTATATATAACTATGTCGGAAAAGCGATATGCCGCAAGGATAAAAAGTCCGACGACGCGAGGCTTTAATGAACGTTCATTCTCTTAAAATCGAACAAATAGAAAAGGGTCTTTCTACCGATTGCAAAAACGGTTTGACGCGAAGTCAGGTCGATATAAACAGACGTAAATACGGAGCGAACGAACTTGCCCGAAAAAAACGAAAAAGCCTGTTTAAACGACTTATAGAGGCTCTTTTGGAGCCTACTCTTATAATATTGGAGTTCGCTTGGGTTATCACGGTCGGCGTAAATATCGGCAAATCTCTTCGCGGAAACGGCGGCGATATTTACGAGTGTCTGGGGATACTTATCGCCATTTTAATTTCCGCTTTTCTTACCGTTTATATGGAGGGTCGGTCGGAAAAAGCGTTCGAACTTTTGGGCGCGGTTTACGATAAAATAAGCGTAAAGGTCATACGGGACGGCAAAACGGTCGTTATTCCGAAAGAGGAAGTCGTCGCAGGCGACCTCGTGATTATAGAAACGGGCGACAAAATCATTGCCGACGGCAGACTTGTGGAAGCGTGTAATTTAAAGACTGACGAGTCTATGCTTACGGGCGAAAGTATGCGCGCGGCAAAAAGCGTATGTTTGCTTCCCGAAAAAACGAGCCTTGCCGAAAGGCGTAACTGCGTGTATTCGGGTACGTTTGTAAGTCAAGGTACGGGCAGAATGATTGCGACGGCGGTCGGGGATAACGCCGAACTCGGACTTATAGCCGGCGAACTCGGCGAAGAAAACGCGGTCGCCGCTCCTTTAAACGAAAAACTCGCGAAACTCGGCAAGAAAATTACGATTATCGGGGCGATTTCGGCTGCCGTAGCGTTTATTTTATCGCTAATAAAATTGTCGAGAGAAAACACGCTCGACTTTTTCTCCGTTCAGGACGCGTTTATCGAGGCGATAGTTTTAATAGTCGCCGCCGTTCCCGAGGGGCTTCCCACAACCGCGGCGATTTCGCTGTCGCTGAACGTTTTAAAACTCGCCAAATCAAACGCTCTTATACGAAAACTCGTAGCAGCCGAGACTGTCGGCTGCGTGAGCGTTATCTGTTCGGACAAGACGGGAACGCTTACCGAAAACGATATGAGGGTTGAAAGGATTTTCGGCGAGTTCGGGAAAAACTCCGAAAGATCGATACTTTTAAATTCCGCCGTAAACTCCGCAGCCGTGCTTAAAAAGACGGGAAACGGCGTTTCGGTATTCGGTTCCGCAACCGAAGGCGCGCTTTTGAAATACGGAATCAAAAGCGGGGTTAATTATGAGAAACTACGCGATAAACGACTTATAGGCGAGGTTTTGCCTTTTAATTCGGACAATAAATATATGGCTACCGAGTATTTCGGCAAGGACGGCGACGTTGTGTATATCAAGGGCGCGCCCGAAAAGGTCTTGCAATTTACCGACAAAAAAGACGAGGCGAGCGGAATACTTAAAGAGATAAGCGATTATCAGAAGTACGGCAGGCGCGTTATAGCGTTCGCCCACAAGGATAGAAGAAAGAGCCTCGGCGAGGAACTGACAGGCGGCGGTTTCACATACGACGGTTACGCGGTTATAAGCGACCCCGTGAGAGGAGACGTTATAGAGTCGGTAAAAAATTGCCGAATGGCAGGGATAGAAGTCAAGATGATGACGGGCGACAACGCCGTCACGGCGGGGGCCGTCGCTACCGAGATAGGCATAATTACCTCTATGGAACAAGTAGTTATGGCTGACGAAATCGAGCGAATGTCGGAAAGCGAACTAAGGCGTAAGATAGGGAAAATCGCCGTAATCGCGAGAAGTACTCCGTCGGTAAAACTGAAAGTCGTCGAGGCGTTGAAGGCTTCGGGCGCGGTCGTGGCGGTGACGGGCGACGGAGTGAACGACGCTCCCGCGATAAAGCACGCCGATATAGGAATCGCAATGGGTTCTGGGTCGGAAATCACGAAGGAAGCGAGCGATATAGTGCTTTTGGACGACTCTTTTTCCACTATAGTGAAAGCGATATGTTTCGGAAGAAACATATATCGGAACTTTCAGAGGTTCATCACCTTTCAACTTTCGGTCAACGTAACGGCGATGATCGTTGTTATAATGAGCCTTACCTGCGGACTTGACAGTCCGTTCAACGCCGTGCAACTTCTATGGATAGACATAATAATGGACGGACCGCCCGCGCTCACGTTAGGGCTTGAAAAAGGCGGAGCGGAAGTTCTGAAAAGTCCGCCCGTGAAGAGGAGCGACGAGATTGTAACGCCTATGATGCTGCTCAGAATAATCGGCGGCGGCGCGTATATGGCGACGCTTATCGTATGCGAGTATATGTTCGATTTTTTAAACGCCGGAGCGGAACTCGCGCCGACCGTACTTTTCTGTATGTTCGTGATATTCCAACTCTTCAACGCGTTCAACTGTCGGAAACTCACGAGCGAGAGTATATTCGTTTCGATGGGAAAAAATAAACTTATGGTGGGCGTATTCGCGGCGACTTTCGCCTTTCAGATACTGATAACGCAGTTCCTCGGCGACTTTTTCAAGACGGAGAAACTGCCTGCGGTATTGTGGCTCGAAATAATCGGAGTATGTTTCAGCGTAGTCGTTTTTTCGGAGATTTGCAAGTTTTGTTACAGATTTTTCAAAAAAGGACAAAAAAAGGTCGCCCGATTGAAAGTCGGATAAATTAAAAGGATTTAACGGCATACACTATAACTATGAGAATTTTTAAAATTTCCGATTCGGCGAGCAATAAAGAGGGGATAGATTACCTTGCCTACACCTTAAAAGACGTTATATCGGACGTAAAGGGCGAGTGCAAGAGATTTGACGACGAATACAGAAGCGGAATTAAAATAAGCGTGACGAGGGGTTACGCCGATTATATAAGAAGCGAGATAGAGGATAAAATCGCGGACGTGATAGCCGTGGGGTATAAGTACGACTGTTTCAAAAAGGGCATTGGCGGCTTTGGACTGAGCGATTTTGAGAGAGAACTTTTATACAGCGCGCTAATTGCCGCGGACATAGACGAGGACAAGAGATACGCCGTCAGAAAAATGAGAAATTTCGACGAATACGCCGTGGACGGGATATTCGAATTCAGACTTACGCCGCTTAAAAGGAAGTGGGCGGACGTGATAGGGTATATACCGACGGCGTTCACGAGCGGACAGATGATGGATTTCGTAAGGTACTTAATCGGCGAAAAACGCGGCAAAAAGGCGATAGTGGAAAACGGGAAGGTATACGACGGGAATTACAATTTATTGCAGCGGACGTTTTTGCTTCCGAAAAGCGACGAAGGGAAGATAGTTAAAGAGGTGATATTGTCGGCGAGCGGGCGAATAGAGACCGATTCGATAATACCGGAAGCGGATAAGCGGTATTTAAGAGATTTTTACGGCAACAGAATGTACGAGAAATGACCTGCGGTTTTATAAAAACAGATTGATAAAATCAATCGAAAATCAAGATATAACGCCGTATAAGTCGATTATCTCAATTATTTAGTTAGCAATGCGAAAAATTTTCGGGACGCCTTTTCTTACGGTAATATATCTTCAAGATTGAAAAATTTTTAATTACGGCTTGATTTCCGATTTATATAATTGTTTCCGCCACCTATCTATCCTTTCTTGCTTACCCGTTTATTTATCTTGTTTTCTTTCTATTCGCCTCGATTTATTCTCTACACAGTCTTGCTCAACTATTTTTCTTGCTTTC
>SAMEA104315420__coassemble_1604_pt1 | contig 9751 bp, 5 predicted proteins | sample SAMEA104315420__metabat2_high_PE_021 | metagenome-assembled genome bin SAMEA104315420 (sample SAMEA104315420) | gut metagenome | biome: Monkey gut; feature: monkey-associated habitat; material: faeces | place: China | collected 2013 | reverse complement strand
CGTCTTTATCGTCTATTTTATAAATATAGTTGCCTTCTTTGTAGAAATCGCCCGCTCCGGCGTTTGCCTTGCTGTGGCTGAACGTAAGATTGTTCGGCACCATGGAAAGATTTTTTACGCTGTCCGGGATAGCGATGTCGAAAGGATATTCTTCGCCTTTGTTGTATTGCCCGTAGCCGTTGTGGGATGCGTAGGTATTCGCCCAGAAAGATCCGATAATCGCTTCCACGCCTTCGGGAATCGTAACGCTCTTCAATTTGTTGAGATTGTTGAAGCAATTCTGAATCACTTTCAAAGAAGAAGGAAGCGCGATTTCTTCCACGGAAGAAGCCGAAGTGGCAATGAGGCTCTGTACGGATACGATCCCCTCGCCGATAATCATCTTTTTGATCGCCGCGCTGTTTAAAATCTCGCTCTCGAGGCGCACCGCTTCCACCGTATAGGTTTCAGCCACGCCGTCGCCGTCTTTATCGAACGTGATTTTCCCGAGCACGGACATCACGGGAACGTCGCCCGCTTTGGCAACGTTTTCGGTATCGTCGTAAAGCGCGTCGTTGCCGTACATGGTAACGCAAAGATTTCCCGTCAGTTCGTTCAATTGATATTTGAGGAAAGGCGAACGCCATTTCACTGTGATAACGGTGCTCTTTTCGATCGGCGCGCCGAAATCGAAAGCGGTTCCGTCCGCGTTTACGTAAGAAATATCGTATGCGGACATATAGTTTTTCCAAATCAACGCCTTTTCCACGGTGGAAGCGGCGCCGTCTTCCGTTTTCGCTTCGTGCGTAACGGGGCTTTCATACACCGCGCCCGGGTTCACCGTAGTGGTGTATACGTCCTGATAGCCGTCGTTGAACGTAATGCGCGCAACGCTCTTTGCATAAAGATCGTTGGTTTCCGCTTTGTTATCCCATTTCGTGGTGTAATTCGCGTTGGTGTACCAGCCGTCGAATTCCAGTCCTTCGCCCGGATTGTACGTTCCTTTCACCACGTCGATGAGATTCTGCGTACCCTGATCTACGCCGTTGATGTGCACGTTCACTTCCACGGGAATAAACCGCGCGTAAACGGTGAGGCTCTTCGTAACGTTTTTGCCCGTGAAGGGCGCGCCGGAAAATTCTTTGTTTTCATACCAGTTCGCAAAGGTGTAATACCGCCTGGAAACCGTGGGAAGTTCCACCTCTCCGTTTTCTGCGGTATACTCCGCGGTCTGCTTCCATTCGGAAGATTCGTCGTCTTCCACCATGAAAGTAACTTTGAGATCGTCCGCTTTGCCGTTTTTTCCGCACGACGTAAGCAGAGCGATTCCTGCAAGTAACGTCACCATACAAAGAAGTATGGCAACCAACTTCTTTCTTACTGCTGTCATAATTTTGCTCCTTGTAAAAAATTTTTATTGTATAATCACCGGTTTCCCGGATAATTATCGTTAAATATCATAGCGAGAAAGAATCTCCGAAGGGCTCTGCGTAAGTACGAACAGATACGGGATCAACGAAATGCCCACCATGATCAGCGCGCTCGCCGCGAACGCCGCCGCCGCAAGCCCGATAAACGCGCCGAACGCCACGTTCATCACCGCATATCTCGCGCAGAACAACGCCGTTACGATCACAAAACCTATCAGATACGTCACGAGGTTTCCGAACACCGCCGCCATCGTTTCTTTAAACAGAAGATTGCCCTTGTTTACGCCGATCGCGCGGTAAACGCCGTATTCTTTACTGTTTTTAACGCTGCCCGATTTTTCGATAAAGAAATAGATTAAATACATCAGCACGGCCACGGCGATAAACACGTACAGGCTTTTCAGCGCGGTATCCAGTTCTTCTTTGTTTTCCGCCTGTTGCAAAGCGGAAAGATCCGCTTTCACCACGCCTCTGTCGGTAAGGCGCTGTTCCAGAGAAGAAAGTTGATTCCCGCCGCCCGTGGAAATATCGAAATAATAATTCGAGCCGCTGCCCAGCGCGTCGAGATTGGGCGATATGTACACGAAAATATTATCGAGCGCGGATTCCGTCACGTAAATGCGGATATCCGTCGTCATCACCGTACGCGTAAGTTGAAATTTACGGATATACATCGGGTAACTATCGGTAAGCGAAATAAATTCGGGAGATTTCAGCAACGTGGCGTTCGCGATTTCCATGCGGTAATCGGCCTGCGCCGTGTCGCTCATCATTTTGTAAACGGCGTTACGATTGATTTCCACAACACACTGATTGTCTTTTAAATCCAGCGTTTCGCCCGTATACACGCATATTCCCGCGGAATAACTGTTAATCGTTTTATATGTTTCCGAATCGATGAAATCCGATTTGAAGAAAAGATTCGTGTTATCCGTAAAACGAATTTCCTGATATACGCTTAAAAAGTTTACATAGTCTGCGCGGTTGAAATACACGTAAGGGTTTTCCCCCTCCGCGATTCCGCTCACCGCATAATTCTTTTCAAAGAGAATCAGCGAAAGCGATCTGTCGTTTTCCAGTTCTTCAATACGCAGTTTGTTTTTCAGCGTTTCGGCAAGCGCGCGGGTAATCAGCACTTGTTTGCTTCCCGGCATTTCGCCGAATTCCAGTTTCATACTCTCCGCGGTATCATCTTTTTTCAGCGCTTTCGGCGCATAACTTGCGGTGATTCCCGAAAGAGATTGCAGATTGTTGTAAGAAAAACTCCCCTCCGCGTAATCCATCTCGAAAAAGTCGATCGTTTCGTAGAGCGACGGATTGAGTTTTCTCACCTCGGGATAGTTATTCATGCTCACGTACACGCTGTTATCGTCGAGCGGTTTGTTATCCGCTTTTACCGATAACGCCTCGAACGCGAAAAACGAGAAGAAACAAACGGCTACCGACATCGCGAATATGAAAATCTGCTTGAATATGTTTCCGCCCGAGCCCGATTTATCTTTATCCGCGCGCAGCGAACGAAGAACGTTTTTCAATGTAAACAGTTTGCCGTTTTTCTTTGCCGTACTCTTATGAAAATCGGTAAGATCCGCGGCGTTTACGGGCTCTGCTTTCACGTTTCCGTAGGTGATTTCGGCAAGATCCGCCTCGTCGATTTCCGCGTCGTCCACAAGTTGTCCGTCCACCAGTTTGATATGGCTGTCGGCGTATTTTTTGATCAGCGTCACTTCGTGCGTCACCAGAACAACGAGTTTTGTTTTGGATATTTCTTTCAGAATATCCATTACTTTATAGGTATTCTGCGCGTCGAGATTTCCCGTGGGTTCGTCCGCAAGAATCACGTCGGCGCCTTTGATCAGCGCGCGGGCGATTGCGACTCTTTGCTTCTGTCCGCCCGAAAGCGCGTCGCCCTGCTTGTTTTTGAAGCGCTCCATATCCACAAGTTTCAGCACTTCTTCGCTGCGGCGTTCGATTTCCTGTTCGTCTTTAAAGCCCGCAAGCAGCATCGCGTTGCGCATGATTTCGGCGATCGTATAGCCGCGTTCGAGATAATAATTCTGGAAGATAAAGCCTATCTTCTGGTTGCGGATACGATCCGCGTTTCCGCTAATCGCTTCGCCGTCTATGGTGATTTTACCGCTGTCGGCTTTTTCCAGCCCGCCCAAAATATTGAGAAGCGTTGTTTTGCCGCTGCCCGATTTCCCGAATATCGCCACCAGCCCTTTATCGGGCAAATCGAACGAAACGCCTTTCAGCACCTGATTTCTCGCCGAAGAATGGGGGTTGAACGTCTTTTTGATATTTTCCACGCGAATCATTATTTAGACCCCCTTCTTAAAGATTTACGGATAGATTGTCCGTTGATGTTCCTATTGAAGCCGAACGCCACGCATTCCACGATAAGCAGCAGCATGAATTCCACAAAGAAATAATTTCCCGCAGAAATAAACGGCAACGAACTGAACGGCATAAGCGTAGCAATCAGGCTGACAGCGGGCAGAAGGACAAGCGTAGGCAGAAATATGAGCGCCATCTGCACGTACAACGACCGCGAAGAAATTTTTCTTGAAATTCCGAGCGTTCTGTACACGGCGAAATCCGCCTGAAAGATTTTTACGGAACGCATAAAGATTACGGAAATCAGCATTGCGAACAACAAACTTGCGGCAATCAGAGCAAGATACCACAATATATTGTTCGTAAATACGTCGCCTGCGTTCTGCACGTACACGTCTGAATCGGAAAGCATTCCCATATATCCGCCCGGCAGATTTTTAACGGCTGCTTTCGCGTCGCCGTCGCTCGCGTAATACAGCGCGCTCTGCACCGACGTTTCTTCCACCGCGAACATCGCCGCATAATCTTCCGCGTTCATCTCAACGATCAGTCCGCTGACGCCCTCTTTCTTTTTATCGGAACTGACCACTACGTAAGATTTATCGGTTTTCGCGTTGAACACCACCTGTTTACCGTCCGCCGCGTAGAAATTTGAATTGACGAGATTGATTTCGCCCGCCGCCAGTTCTTCGCCCGCTCTGAACGTAAACACCGTCGTTTCGTTATTGCCGAGTTTCATCACGGAATTCACCGCCTGCATTTTCTTGCCGTAGGCGTTCAAATCGTCGTACCCCAGATACAGTTTCGGTTCTGTTAAATCCACCGTGGTTTTCAGCGTGATATTTTTAATGCCTATTTCGGCATTTACGATCATGTTTTTAATCGTTTCCGCGTCGCCGCCCTCGGATTTGGACATAATCAGCACGGCGTTGCCCGCTTCGGGGCAATATTTATACGGATCGTAAAGGCAGGTGAGCGTATACGAACTGCTTAATCCCCCGCGCTTAGGAATATCTACGGAAAATTCGGAAAGGTTTCTGTCGAGCAGAAAATACCCCGCTTTTGTCTGCCCCGCCACCTCGTCCAGATCGGATTGCGTAATCGAATTGGAACGATTGGAAAGAATCACCTTTCCCGTTACGCCCGTACCGTCGAGCGGCACCTGCGTAGGGCGGATCAGCGAATTACCGAACACGGAAATCACGAGGAACAGCGTTATGGCGCACACAAACAGCGCAAAACTCATCATCGCCGTAAACTTCGGCCGACTTTTATAATTCAGCGTGCCGATGTGCATCGTATTTTTGAAATTCTGCCACTTTCCCGCTTTTATTTCTTCTTTATCCGCGCTTGTTTTCGGCAGAGGCTTTCTGATTACCTTATCTTCTTTCACCGATCCGTCGAAAATCGTAACTCTTCTTGTGGCGTATTCCACGAAAAATTCGGGATTGTGCGTCACCACAATCACCAGTTTATCTTTGGATACCGCCTTTAAAAGAGCAGCCACTTCCTTGCTCGCCTTGACGTCGAGATTTCCCGTAGGCTCGTCCGCAAGGATAACGGGGCTGTCTTTCGCCAGCGCTCTCGCAATTACGGTACGCTGTTTTTCGCCGCCCGAAAGTTTGCTGCCTTTGCGATTCTTCTGCGCCGTAAGCCCCACTTTCGCTATCAGATCTTCCGCCGTTTTCCGCCGCTCGATTTTATCTTCTACGCGTAACAACGCAAGTTCCACGTTTTCGAGTACGGTGAGGTTTTCGATGATATTGAAATCCTGGAAAATCATCGCGATATTCTTCTCGCGGTACTTTTCCCAATCCGTTTCCGAATAGTGCGAAGTTTCCGCGCCGTTGAAGTACAACTCGCCCTCTTCATAACTGTCGTTCGCCGCGATAACGTTTAAAAGAGTGGACTTACCGCTTCCGCTCTCCCCTTCTATCGTCACGAACTCGTTATAATCGAAATCGAGATTAACGCCTCTGATACCGATCGTAAGAATATCGTTGCTGTCATATATTTTTCCTATGTTTTTAAGTCGTAACAGCAATGTTTTTGCTCCTTGTTTAATGCCTCTTTATTTGGTTAGTCAAGGCTAACCAAATTCCGTTTTATAACCGCGCTTTTGCGCGGTGCCGACTGTTTATCGTTTATATTGGTTAGCACTTGCTAACGACGCAATTATTATACCACTGCCATACCGTCGTGTCAATAAAAAGTCTGTCTTTTCAGCAAAATTAGCCCGCGCTAACTTTTGTCTTGCCGAATCGTAAAAAACTCGTCTATAAGTTGTTTATCGCCCGTTTTATATGTTTTTCCGTCCTTTATCCATACCGAACGGTCGCATAATGCCGCCGCACAACGCTTGTCGTGCGTAACGGTAATCATCGTGTTATGCGTTTCCTCGTGAATACGATTCAACACTTCAACCATTTCGCACAAGCCTTTATAGTCCTGTCCCATCGTCGGCTCGTCCAGAATCAAAACTTCGGGGTTAGTTGCCACGACCGCCGCGATCGAAACTCTGCGTTTCTGCCCCTCGGAAAGCGACTGCGGATGACGAGCGTATAAATGCTTTATCCCGAATTTTTCGGCTATTTCGTCGGCGTATTCGTCAGACCTCGCGCCGAATTTAATCTCCTTTTCGACCGTCTGCATAAACAGTTGATAGTCGGGGTTCTGATAAACCACGCCCACCTTTTTATACCACTTTTTGCTCTGTTTACTCTTTTGACCGAATTTGTCGTTTATATTCTGCAAAATCACGCCGCGAGTAGGCTTTTCAAGGCGGGAAATAAGTCTTAAAAGGGTTGTTTTGCCGCACCCGTTCTCTCCGAGAAGCACTGCTCTCGAACCCTTTAATATATCGAATGAAACGCCATTTAATATATCTCGCTCTTTCACCGAAAACGCCACGTCCGAAAGCGAAAACACAGGTAACGTACCGCTAAAAGTCGAACAGGCATCTTCTATTTCGGTTGACTGCTCTTTCAGGTAATTTTCTTTGTCCGTTATCTCGTTTACGTTTCTGTTCCCGACGTGAAATACCTTATCCACGAACGGCAGAACGACGTCAAGCCTGTGTTCGATGACTATGATGCAATATCCGGCTTTTGCGAGAGATTTTAACGTGGACATCAGCATTTCCGCGCCCGCCGTGTCGAGATTTGCAAGCGGTTCGTCAAGAATTACTATCTTCTGCCCCATCGCAAGCGTGGAAGCCGTTATCAGTCTTTGCTTCTGCCCGCCCGAAAGTTTGCGGCTTTGCCACGACTTATCGAGCTTCATAAGGCGACAAACCGTATCTATCTGTTTGCTTATTTTTTCGGGTGAAAACGCAAGGTTTTCGCATCCGAAAGCGATTTCGTCCTCTACCGTTTTCTGAATAATCTGCTCGTCGGCATTCTGAAGAACGACGCCCACTTTGCGGCATATTTCCCCGAGTCGTTTCCCTTGAATATTTTCGCCGTTTATCAGCACTTCTCCCGCAAGTTTTCCGTCCGTGATATTCGGAATAATGCCGCTTATAATGTACAGAAGCGTGCTTTTCCCTTCGCCCGAATGCCCGGCAATAAGATTCACTTCGCCGTAAGAAAGCGTGAGATTTACGTTTCCGAGAATCTGCGTTTTTCCGTCGTAGGAAAAATTAACGTTTTTAAGTTCTATCGCGTTCATAACACCACCGTACAAACCGCTCCTGCGATAAGCCCCAACAAAAACAATATATCGGACAGGCAAACGATTTCCTTTTTATATACCGTATACGGAACTTTTTCAAGCGAAAATCCGCGCGTTTCCACCGACAGCGACAACGTATCCGAAATATTCACAAGTCGCATCACGAACGGTACTAAAAACGCCCTGTAAAAGATTTTCGGGTTTAATACGCTCCCTGCCCCTCGCGTTTTCATTGCCTCCCTTACCCTTTTGATTTCTGCGCTAAGTACGGGAGGAAATGACGTTGCAATCAAAATTCCCAGCGTAATACTTCGTGGCACTTTGAGAGTAGAAAGGTTTCTCGTCATATCCACAGGCTCTACGCTCATACCGAGCGCGGCGGCAAGCAAAACCGAACCAAATCTATTTGCCATAGAGATGGCGGCATTCGGATTTTTCCCGTGCGCAAAATATGCAATACAAGCAAACACTCCGCTTACTACGACAAACACAGGCAACACTCGCAGACAACCTTTTTTGCAACCGAACAATATGAGCCATACGAAGCACCCCGCCAAAAAATAGGAACATTTTACGTTTCTTGCCATACACAAACCGAATACTATTAAAAACAAACCTGCCAAGAAAACGAATAATGGATATATCTTGTACCTAAAAGACAAAAATCTCATTTTTTCAATGCTCCTGCTTTTTTAAGTTCTCTTGCAATAAGCATTCCAACAACCGCGCCCACAAAACAAAGCGCAAGGACTCCTATCGAGATACCTACCGCAATACCTGCGTTTCCACCTCCGATGAACATACGCATTGCCCCTTTTTCTCCTCCGGTTACGGTATAGAAAACGTTGTAATAAAGATATAGTAGCGGTAGCGTCATAGGCATATAAAGAGTTCCTGCAAGCACGCACGCCCAGTCGTTCTTGTAACTATGGAAAATAAGCAGCGACAGCGTTTCTGCAATCAGACCGCACAGCACAATCATAACCATAGGCGGGAACATGAACACTAATATCATCGCAATAAAGATTGACTGCAACAATAACGCCCCCGGCTTTCTTACTTTCATCATCCCGATTACGGGAAAAATCGAAAATTGAAGCCCCAAACCAAGTTGCACGATACCAAAGAGTGGCACGTTTACAAGTAACGGCATAACCGCGCCCGTAATAAGCGTGCAAGCCGTGATTATCGCAAGAAATACGATGTCTTTAATCTTGTATTTCTTAAATATCTTTTTATCGTTTTCCTCTTCCGTTGTCGCCGATTTTTGCTTGTTTATCGACTTATAGGCGGGGTTTTCATCTTCGGAATTTGCAATAAGAGCCGCCGCCGCTTCTTCTATGTCACTCAATTTCTTTTGTTCGTCCATTTTACGCTTCCTCCGTCATAACGCCGCCGTCAACCTTATAGATCCTGTCGGCAATCGCCATTGTAGATTCTCTGTGCGAAACGAGAATAATGCTCTTTTTGTTCTTTTGTTCTTTCAACGCTTTCAATATGATGCCTTCGTTAATGCTGTCTACGTTGCTCGTAGGCTCGTCGAGAAGAATAAGTTCGCTGCCGCGAAGGAACGCGCGAGCAAGCCCGATACGCTGTTTTTCGCCCGCGGATAGATTATCTCCGAGTGCGCCGACCTGCGTTTTATATCCGTCGGGTAAAGTCATTATAAAGTCGTGAATCGAAGCCATTTTACAGGCGTTTTCGATTTCTTCCCGAGTGGCGTCTGGCTTCGCGATACGCAAGTTATCCTCTATCGTTTCTTCAAACAAATAGGTGCTTTGCGAAACCATAGTTACGTTTTTAAGCAGCGAATCCGTATTGATTTTATCGATATCTATATCGTCGTAGTTTATTTCGCCGCCGCTTCTCTCCCAGAATCTCATCAGAAGTTTCAAAAAAGTGGATTTGCCGCAGCCGCTTTCGCCCACGATACCGATAATCTCGCCCTTTTCGGCGTGCATTTTAACATCTTTAAGCACCTCGGTCTGCCCGTCGTAACTGAACGAAAGATCTTCTACGTCGAGTTTTTCGTAATCGAAATTCTTGCCGTTTTTCACTTCTTCCACCGCAGGCTTTTCCGCAAGAAGATTCAGCACTCTGTCGCCGCTCGCAAAGGTCTGCGTAAGATTTCCGGGAAGTCCTCCCACCGCGATCACGGGGCCGAACGAAGAGAACACCGTCACCATACCGATAATCATTCTGCCTAAGGAAAGCATATCGTTTCTCACCAGCACGATTCCCACGGCAAGCGCCGCAAGAATAAACGCCGACACCGTAAGTTCGATCGCCGCCCCCGCGCGGGTAATGTCGTGCTTCATCTTTTTTGTTTCTTT
>SAMEA104315420__coassemble_1534_pt1 | contig 10202 bp, 9 predicted proteins | sample SAMEA104315420__metabat2_high_PE_021 | metagenome-assembled genome bin SAMEA104315420 (sample SAMEA104315420) | gut metagenome | biome: Monkey gut; feature: monkey-associated habitat; material: faeces | place: China | collected 2013 | reverse complement strand
ATCGCTTTCAGAATGCTTGAAATCATGCGGAATAACGGATTGATTGACGAAAGCGAGTATGCAAAGGTCGAGAAAAAGCGCGCCCGCTACAAGGGGAACGTGATAGACAAAAGAAAGACGAAAAAGGCGGTGATTCAATATGATTGAAAACGGTATGGTAATGCCGACAGACGTAAACTTCGACCGTAAAAGACAGCGGAAAGTTGTATTTTACGGGAGGGTAAGTACGGAACATGAAGCGCAATTGGCTGCGTTGGAAAATCAGATACAGTGGTATGACGATATAGCGGCGAAAAATCCGAATTGGTACATTTTAAAAAAGTATATCGACGAAGGCATCACAGGCACGCAGGCGAAGAAAAGACCTGCGTTTCTGCAGATGGTGCAAGACGCGAAACAAAAGAAATTCGACCTGATCGTAACACGTGAAGTATGCCGTTTTGCAAGAAATACGGTGGACACGCTTGTCGTTACGCGAGAGTTGAAAAACTACGGTGTGGAAGTGTATTTTGTGGAAGATAACATCCGGACGATGGACGGAGACGGTGAACTACGGCTTACGATTATGGCGACTTTGGCGCAGGAAGAGAGCCGTAAAATTTCCGAACGCGTCCGCGCGGGGCAGAAAATAAGCCGCGACAAAGGTGTATTGTTCGGAAACGGAAATATTCTCGGATACGACCGCGATAAAGCGAAAGGGACTTACGTCATCAATCCCGAACAAGCGGAAACGGTGCGTATGATTTTTGACATGTATTCTGCTGGCAAGGGGATGTCGCAGATACGCAACGAACTGATACGCCTGAAACGCAAGGACAGTTCCGGGCTGGTGCGCTGGGAAAACTGCAAGATAGCGCGGATATTGCATAATTCAACCTATAAGGGGTACCCCGCGTATCTGAAATCGCGCAGAAATAATTTTCTTGACCAGAAAATCATAAGAAACCGCGACGAAGATACATATCTGTATGTAAAAGGCGATTTCGAGCCGATTATAAGCGAGGAGCAGTGGAACAGATGCCGTCAGATACGAGAACAGCGCGTCCGTCGCAATAAAATTCTTACGGAAAACGGAGAAAAGAGCCATCTGACGGGCGTTCATACAAGCGACGACGTCTGGACGAAAAAACTCCGCTGCCGTTGCGGTTATCGTATGCGCAGAAACAAGTGGCGGAAGAACAGAAACGGCGAGTTGATTTACGGATATAAGTGCTATAATCAGTTGAATAACGGCACAAAAACCACAAGACAGCAGGCGGGCGTGGACGATTCCGGGTTCTGTGACTTGAAAGAAATATGCGATTGGAAACTTGAAATGATGGCAAGGCGCATTTTTTCGGGTTTATGGGGAAACAAGAAAGATATTCTGAACAAAGTGTCGTCGTTATATCAGGTAGGCGTGTTTATGGAATATCGCGAAGCCGAAACGGTGAAAGACCGGGTGATGGAACAACTTGCCAAGTTGGACGAAAAACTGAAAAAACTTACCCGTATGCGGCTGGAAGACGAAATAACGCGGGAATCGTATTTCGAATTCAAAAGCGAGATAGAGAAAGAAAAACTTGATTTACTGAGTAAACGGCGGGTGCTGGATGCGGGAATGGTTCCGAACGGAAATCCGGAAGATCCGGCGAAAAAAGTGGAAGATTTTTTGCTGGCAAAAATGGATTTTACAGACCATCGTATCGACAGAGACGTAATCGGTCAGTTCGTCGGCACGATTGTTCCCGTTACGGAAACGTGCTTCAACTGGTATATGAATTTCGACCTTGCAGACAAATCCGACGATATGAAAAGGCTCGTGTGGGAGTTTACGATAGATTATAAAGAGGCGAAATCTTACCGGAAAGAACGGGATGGAATGCTCAGGCAAAATCAATGGCACGACCTGACGGTAAGAGTGTTTATGTAACTTTACCGGCAGACAGAAAAACGCCGTCCTTTGCTTTTGCGGAGGACGGCGTTTTTTAATGCTTTCAGACTAATAAAAAGATTTCGGGTTTGATATATTCCGATTTTATTCCTTTTTTCGAGAGAGCAATATCTGATTTTATTCCTTTTTACAACAAATCAATATCCGATTTTATTCCTTTTCGGTTGACAAATACAAAAAAACAGAGTATAATATTGATAATAAAATATGATTTCGGAGAAACGTTATGTTAAAAAGAAAAGCATATCAGAAACTTGTCGAATGGAAAAATACGCATCGGAATAACTGCTTGATGGTGAAAGGAGCAAGGCAGGTCGGGAAAACTTATCTTATCCGCGAGTTCGGAAAAAAAGAGTATAAAAGTTTTGTCGAAATCAATTTTATCAAAAATCAGGAATTAAAACAGATTTTTGCGGGAACGTTGGACGCCGAATCCGTTTATAAAAGAATGACGGCTATGATAAACGGCGTAAATCTCGTAAAAGGCGATACGCTGATATTTTTAGACGAAATTCAGGCGTGCGGAAGCGCGCGTACCGCGTTGAAATTTCTTGCGGAGGACGGGAGATTCGACATTATTACTTCCGGAAGCCTTTTAGGATTGACATACGGGGAAGACGCCGACGAAAATACGGAAGAACCCGAATCCGTTCCTACCGGATACGAAACGTTTCTTACGATGTATTCGCTTGATTTTGAGGAATTTCTTTGGGCGGAAGGGTACGAAAGCGGAATTTCTTACCTGAAAGAATTTTTTGATAAAAAAGAAAAAGTACCTTTCGCGCTAAATGAAAAATACGAAACGCTGTTCCGTGAGTATATGGTGGTGGGCGGTATGCCGGAAGTCGTTGCCGATTATGCCATAAATCACGATTTTACGAGGGTTGCCGCATTGCAGGAAAAAATTCTCGAAAACTACCGTTTCGATATTTCAAAACACGCAAAGGGCGCAGAAAAAATTAAGGTGCGCAAATGTTACGACGCTATTCCGAAACAACTCGCGAAAGAGATCACGAAATTTCAGTATTCCACCGTGGAAAAAGGGCAAACGAGCAAAAAATACGGCGGAAGCGTTCAATGGCTGAAAGACTCGAATATCGTTAATCCGTGTTACAATATTCACGAGCCGTATCTGCCGTTGATGGCGAACGCCGAGGAAGATCAGTTCAAATTGTATATCAACGATACGGGCTTGCTGTGCGCTATGTACGGTTTTGAAACCAAAAGAGCGATTCTTGAAAATACGATAAAAGGGAATGCCAAAGGCGGTATTTACGAAAACATTATTGCCGAAACGTTGGTGAAAAACGGTTATGCGCTTTATTATTACAAACCCGATGATTCCAATGAGCTGGAATTTCTGATAGAAAAAAACGGAGAAGTGGTCCCGGTGGAAGTGAAAGCGGGAAATACCGCAACAAAATCGCTGAACAGATTTATAGAAGCATATAAACCGTCGGCGGCATATAAAATCGTTGACGGAAACGTTGGGATGAGCGACGTAAAACTCACTATTCCGCATTATATGGCGATGTTTTTGTAAAAACGGTTATATTTCACTCAATCGGGATTGGCTAAAAATTCAAAAAATACGGAAAAACGGCGCAGAGAAAAGCAAGCAAATATTGCGTACAGTCGGGCGATAACATATATCCCGAAGACGGGCGATTTTCGATTGCAGACAGTAATGTTACCTATCGGTCGCTTTTGAAAGCTTTTGCGCAGGCGAACATTCGCAATCCTAGGTCCTAAATCTTGGGTTGAAACTAAATAAAAACACCATATATCGTGGTTTTGAGCCTGTATCTTTTAGATGCAGGCTCTATTTTTGCTCTTTTTTAGGGTGAAAAATAGTTAAAAAAAGGTCAATTCCGCTAAAGTTGAACACTTTACAAGGGCAAAAAATTTTGATATAATGAATAATAAGAAAAGTCATAGTAAAAAGGGTAAAAACGGGTAAAATGACCAATTACAGAGCTATTTTAGAGTATCATTATAAAGGAAACACCACAACGCAAATCGCTAAACTTTGCGAATGTTCTCGTACTACCGTTTTGAAAACGATTAAAAGGGCTAAACAGTGCGGTATCGACTTGCCTTTGTCAGATAAAACGTCCGATTACGACTTACTCAAAACGCTTTATCCGAAACGTGTTCGCAAAGAAGAGTACGCCGCACCCGATTTTTACGAGTTGGAAAAGGATAAAAAGAAGAGAAAACTCACGATTTTCGTTATGTGGCGCAGATATTATAAAAGAACTTTGGCGGCGGGGCAAAAACCTTATGGCAAATCGCAGTTTTTCAAGATGTTTAAGATGTATAGGACCAATTCCAAATTTCACTTTCAATCGACGGAAACGATGAAAAAGGCGTATTCGTTTGCGTGGGAAGCTTCATATTTTGCAAAAGGGAAGAGAATGCTTACCATGCGGGAGGCTTGGGAAAAACTTGTTGTGTGGTGCAAAAAAATGCGCCTAGACCCGCAGAAGATATAGTTGAATAAAAAAGAAGAACGCCAAAGGTGGGTACTCTTATAGAGTATCAAAAACCTTGGCGATCTTGGCGTACTTGACGCTAAAAGCCTTTATTTATAAGGGAATCAAGTCCGCCAAAGTGGTTGACGGTCTTGAAATACACTTTGGCGGTCTTTATAAGCATTATTTGGAGCAAATCCTATTAGAAAAAGAAACTTTCTCGTAAAAACTAACAATATTTGCGAGAAACCTTTTTATTTTAAGAGAAAATCTATTGACTTTTCTCGTAAAAAGTTTTATAATTTGTGAGAAAGTAAACGTAAGAGGTGTATTTTATGAGAGATTTTAACTACTCTTTAATAAAAGACCTAAAATGGGATTCCGAAATAGTTAGTTATTTAACGGCTATTCACGAAGCAAAGGGCAAGCAAGAACTTTACTTAAAGCAACAGCCTGAAAAATTGAATAAGCTTGTGGAAATTGCAAAAATCCAAAGTACGGAATCATCCAACGATATTGAAGGCATAAGAACTACGAATACGAGATTAAAACAACTTTTGACGGATAAGACTACGCCTAAAAACCGTGACGAAGAAGAGATTGCAGGGTATAGGGACGTGCTTAACGTTATTCACGAAAGTTTTGAGTATATCCCTATGACTTCAAACTATATCTTGCAACTTCATAAGATTTTATATAGTCATTCAAGCAAGAGTATCGGCGGTAAGTTTAAGAACGTTCAAAATTATATTACTTTAACCGAAAACGGCAAGGAAAGTATTTTGTTTACGCCGCCTGCGCCTTACGAAACGCCCGATGCGATAGAGAGGATTTGCAAAGAGTTTAATATAGCGATTTCTAAATGCGAAGTAGACCCGCTTATCTTGATACCGATTTTTATTCACGATTTCTTGTGTATACATCCGTTTTCGGACGGTAATGGTAGAATGAGCCGTTTGCTTACGACATTGCTCTTATATAGAAACGGCTATATGGTAGGTAAGTATATTTCCTTGGAATCTAAAATTGCGAAAAATAAAAACGCATATTACGATGCGTTAGAAAAGGCGCAAGCCGGTTGGGATGAAGGAAAAGAAGACCCCGTTCCGTTTATTAAATATTTGCTTAGCACGATTATTTCGGCATATAGAGATTTTGAAGATAGAATGGAAATTGTAAGCGAAAGCGAGTCGGCGCTCGATATGGTTAAAAAAGCCGTAACGAATAAAATAGGCAAGTTTACCAAAATGGATATCGTAGCAATGTGTCCGTCGCTTAGCAATAGTTCGGTAGAAAGTTCACTCAAAAAACTTGCAAAAGAAGACTTTATCGAAAAGAAAGGCGCAAGCCGTGCAACATATTACGTTAGAGTAGAAAAAATCTAAGAACTTTTATAAATATGATGTAGATTGTCATATTTAGTGTGGTAAAATTAAACTTGGGAGAAAATTAAAATGGAATGGATAAATTTGGCGGCGCTAGTTATTATCCCAATTTTGGCTGTTATTATAGCGCAATACTTACAAGATAGAAGCGAAAAGAGAAAGGATAAAATGCGTGTTTTTTCTCACTTGATGTCTTATCGATCTTTTGGTTACGTGGACCAATACTCGGTAAACGTTTTCAACTCACTTCCTATCGTCTTCTATTGTAGGGTTGAAACGCAAAGAGGAACTTGTTCGTAAAATATTAATATACAATAGACTCGTCAGTCAATGATGAGTCTTTTTTAATGCCTTGTGCGATGTAGACTCACCTTGATTGGTGGGTATATTTTTTTATTCTAAAAAGGAGGTCTATTATGCCTAAGAAAGAGCGAGACGGGAAAGTTAATATCAGTATTTGGATAAACAAAGATACGCACGCAAGACTTGTTGAACTTGCAAAAAACGCAGAGTTTACCGTAAGCGATATTGTAAGAATTGCCCTGAAAGAGTACATCTCAAAAAAGAAAAATTAAGGAGAGTGTTATGGGAAAGACCACAGAACAAATTCAAGCGGAGATTGACAAACTTAAAGACAGGAAGAATAGAATCTTTCAGGATTGCAGTCTTTATGATTTTCGTAAAAACATAATAGCAAAAAAATATAGAACATAAAAAAAATTTTGCATAAAAAAATAATAAGATACGCCCAAAAAAGAGTATTGACATCAAAAAAGAGTTATGTTATGATTGGGACGCAATGAGAGGGTGGGAAACCCTTTTAGGGAGGAAAAATGAAAAAGACAGTTATTGCAATTTTATTTGCGGCATTAGCATTTACGACATGTTGGACATTTAAGTCCGCGTCGACTGCAAACGCGGAAGAAACTCGGTCGAACGTTGCTACCGTCGAAAGCATGATAGCGGATAAGGCGAATTTGTTGCCGGCATACAACCACGCGGGAGCCGAAAGACTTGTGGTAAACGAGAACGATATGACGATTCTTCCTTGGGAGGACGGACATTTTTGGTATAAATCGGATTGCGACGGTCTTAACGTTTGTTTTAAGGCTTCGACCGGCAACGATGTGTTCTTTGTTTTAAGAGCGACGGCGGAAGGCGCGCCTTGGGAAGCTTCGAGAGGCTATTATTTACATATTTCGGGCGCGTCGACGGCATTGTATAAAGTTCCCGAGACGGGAGCGTGGCAGACTGCGGAAACCATGGTTATGCAGTTACCCTCAACGGGCAATTTCTTCGACGGGGAATATCATCGCGTCGAGTTCATTGCCGAGGATATTGGCGAAACGGTTAAAGTTACCGTAAGATTGGACGGTGGAGAGGCAAAGACTTACGTTGACGACGAAAACGCATTCGGTAAAGAAAATACCGAAATAGGCATCGTTCCGAATACTACGAAAAACTACGTAATAGGCGATCCGTCGCTTATTAAGGAAGAGCCTGAATACACCGTAACGTACACCACCGCGCATATGATGACGGAAAACAGAGAAAACCTCGTTCCGTCGCTTGCGGAAACGGCTAAGCTCAATGTGGATAACGGCGAAATCTCTTCTTGGGAAGACGGAAAGTTTGCTTACAAAGGGACAAATGCCGTCGATATAAACATAAAAGTCACAAACGACTGTAAGGAAATGGCTTTGTCTCTCAATGCGGCGGCCGACGGCATTATGTGGAGCGCTACAGGGTATTTCCTTTACCTTAATAACGGAGCGGCTCAGCTGTATAAGGTTTCGGATACTTCTAATTGGAACAGCGAGATGCTCGCGACGTCATCCGTTAACAGCATTTTCGACGAAAAAGAGCATAACGTTAAATTTTATGCGGTAAAAGACAATTTCGGGCACTTGCAGCTCGGCTATTCGATTGATGGCGGAGAAACGACCACGGCGGTAGACAAAGGAACAATCGTCAACGAAACAGCGAATAACTTCAAAATAGTAAGCGTAAACAGCACCGTATTGTTTAAAGTTCTTACAAACGAAAACGAACATACTTACGGCGATCCCGTAGTTACCCCGCCTTCCTGTCTTGAAAACGGTTACTCGGTAAAAACATGCGGAGTATGCGGTTACACCGTCAAAACGGAAGGAGACGCGGCTCTCGGTCACGACTATAAGGATACCGTAACCGAAGCTACTTGTATCGCGGGCGGTTACACCACTCACACGTGTACGCGTTGCAACGATACTTATACGGACGGCGAAACTTTGTCGCTTGGTCACGATTTCGAGGAAAAACAAGAACAAGCCACCTGTGTTGCCGACGGAAGAACATATAAAGAATGTTCGCGCTGCCATACCAAAAAGGACGAAGAGGTTATTTCCGCGCTCGGTCACGACTACGTTACAAAAACTACCGAAGCTACCTGCACGGAAGACGGCGAAACGCATAAGGAATGCAGTCGCTGTCACGATAAGACTGAAATCGAAACAATCCCCGCACTCGGTCATAATTGGAGCGAAACGAGCAGAGCAGAAGCGACAAAGAAAGCCGACGGCTACGTTGAATACGTTTGTTCGGCATGCGGCGAAACGAAGAGAGAAACGCTTAAATACGAAGAACCCGCTTCTTCCGATGACGCAGGTTGCGTCGCACGGATAAACGTGGTGGGCGGAGTTGCCGTAGTTACGCTTTTTGCTGCAGGTCTTATTACTAAGAAAAAGAAAAATTATTAAGACGTATACAAATTATATAAATCGTAAGGGAAAAGGGGGAATTCTCTTGGTTGCCGTCGATAACGTTCGAAAGCCGTTGCCGACAGCTAAAACGAAAATTCCCCTTAACACGTTTTAAAGGATTATTATTTGGATTACCGAAAAGTAAAATAGGAGTTATAAAAAATGATTAAGAAAATTTTAGGCGTTTTACTGACGATAACTATGCTTTTTGCGTTTACGTCGTGTAAGAATTCGGGAGGCTCGGACTCGTCGTCCGGCTCTTCTTCCGACAGTTCGAAACCGGATGAACCGTCGATTTCGATTGACGTGGAAGAAAACTTCAGCTTTGACAATGCTCTTTCGGATAAAAGCAAATGGAAAGGCTTAGCCGCTCATAATCCCGTAATCGACGAGGAAAACAAGTTCCTGACATTTCGTGAAAAGTCGAATAATATAGTTTTTTACGGTGAAAAGGGTATGAGTACGGGCGACATCAAATTAAAAATGAAGGTGGGAATATCAAAAGATACCACCGCTACCGTATGTTTTTCCAATCAGGCAAGCAATCTTTCGTCGTTTTTCTACGAGGCGGATTCGAAAACTTACGCAATAGAGTTCGTTTCCGATTCCTATATTTATGCGAAAAAGTGGATAAACGGCAGCGAAACCGTACTAAAAGGGGCAAAGTCAAAATCGAGCGTGCCGCTCGCTCTTTCCGCTAATTTTACGGACGTAGTCATATCCGTAACAGAGGACGGAGGGAAAGTGAATATAAAAGCCTATGTGGGCGGCAATGCGGTAATAGACGTTGCCGATAAAGACTCTCCGATACTCGGCGGCGGCGCGGTAGGCGTTTCTTATCAGGGTATGAGCGGAATGGCTATCGGCGGAGAAACCTCGGACGCGGAAAAATACGTCGAGCCCGAAGCTCTCGGCGTAGCGATTTACGATTCTCCCGACGTCGAAGTAGCCGAAACTTCGGTAAATCTGCTTGAAAATTTCGAGCAAAACTGGACGGGCAGAGAAAGAATTTTCTCGTATAAAACGAATGCGGACGGAACAGTTTCTTTCAGCGGTAAAGACAACCCCGAAGAACCGCAGGGCGGCGTAAGCGAATTTCAGGGACTTTACAAGAGCAAACTTTTTAAAAACGTAAAAATGACGTATGAATTCAGTCAGCCGGCTTCCGGAGAATGGGTTATGTTCTGGTTGCGCTGCGTGCCCGAAAAGAGTCAAAACGTTTCTATTTGGGGAAACAAGAAGACGAGAGAGAATACAAACGGATATTCCGTGCTTATAACCAATACGGGGTACGTTCAGTTCCATAAATGGTCGGATTTTTCGCAAATCTGGCTTAACGGGCAGGGGACTAAGGTCTCCGGCGACGTTTTAAGCGCGCTTGCGGATTCAAAATCCACGGTCAAAGCGGAAATTTCCATAGAAGAGATACAAATGGGAGGGAAACCGGCAGTCAATCTTAAAATAAAAATAGGCTCGGTTACCGTTCAGGTCACCGATACGGATAACCCGTTTACAAACCCCGGCTATATAGGTTTGCAGGGATATTCGATAAACGACGCTTCGAGCGAAATATTGCTTCGTTCGGCTGTCGTAACCCCAATAGAAGAATGATTTTCGGGAGGAAAAAATGAAGAAGACTTTAGTCGTGATTTTTAGCGTAATAGTCTCC
>SAMEA104315420__coassemble_1383_pt1 | contig 11135 bp, 3 predicted proteins | sample SAMEA104315420__metabat2_high_PE_021 | metagenome-assembled genome bin SAMEA104315420 (sample SAMEA104315420) | gut metagenome | biome: Monkey gut; feature: monkey-associated habitat; material: faeces | place: China | collected 2013 | reverse complement strand
CTCAGCGATAAAATCGTGACTCCTCAGCCCTTGTCGGCGCCCGTTTATTGGTTTAACAAAGACGGCGAACTTGCGGCTAAATTCGAGTTCGCGCAGGGCGGAGTAGTAAACGTAACCGATAAAAATCAACAGTTTATCACTTCCGTGGACTATGGTAACGGATCGACGCCGACTTACAGCGCGACCTGCGGAGAAAACTATCCGATGAACTACGAGTTCCTTTCGGAAGAAGAGTATAACAGAACCGCGGCGGGCGAAAAATACGGCAGGCACACTAAACCGCTTTACGCAAATCAGAGAATACTTCACTTATGGCATCCCGAACTCGTAGATTATAGCGGTAAACCTTTGGATTTATTCTTACCCGTCAACGAATTTAAATATGAAGTAAACGGCGTCGTTTATGTTTTACCGATGGTGAAATATTCGTCATTAACTCTTTCTTATGCTAAAGAGTGGGGTATTTGCGACGCAGAACACGTTTCGAGAAACAAATACGGAGCGGTCAAAATCGGCAAAGTCGTTCTCGGCGACGCGTCAACCGCAACGGTGCAATGGCTCGACGATCCCGAAGGAACGTACTATATGGAATTTGACGATTCCGGCGACAGAGAATATTCCGTAATCTACTACGATTCGAACTTCAACGTCATAAAGAGAATCGATCTTATATCGAAAGGCGACGATACTTATTCTAAATGGGAAGATCCGTTGTATGACGTAAAGCCCGAGTACACTAATTTCGAAGCGAAAACGACTTACAACGAAGGCAATATATTCTATCTCGACGGAATAGGAAATGCAAAGATAAAAATCGGCGACAACGAATATACTGCGTCTAATGTCGTTGAAAATAAGGCAAATTTCGGCAAAATCGAAGATTATGAAGTGTCTCTTTCCGGAATTTCTCTTAACGGAGTATCGGTTGCTTCGACCGGTAAAGCGGTTTTCGGTAAACTTGCTGCCAACGGAAATTATCTCACTATTAAGGTGACGATAGGAAACGATTACTATGAATTCGTAAACGTAACCTATGACGACGGCTGGTATACTTGGGTTTATGCGGAAAACAAGGGGGTTCAGTTCAACCTTCCCGTAAACTCGGGCAATTTAAACGATGATTACTGGCGTTATAAAGCGTTTACCGACGTTACGCTCGGCGGAGTAATAAGAGTTTATATTCTCGCTCCCGAAGGATTAGGTAAAGCGGAGTATTGTTTCTACCGCGAGTATAACGACGAAAGCGCCCTTGTTTCTTACGGTACGTTCGCAGTCGAAGAAAACGGAAACATGGTGTTCGGCAGCGGCGAAAACGAGAGAAGAGCGGAAGTCGTAGACAACAGAGGTTCGTTCAAACTTACCGATAAAAAAGGCGGAGTTAAGAATTTCGTTCGTTACGTTGATTCCGAAGATATGACGATTGCTTTGGTCGAGGACTTCTACGGTACGACTTTGTACTATTATACCGTTAAGACCGACGGGTACGGAAATATGTACCTTTTAGACGAACACGACGATGATTTTAACGACGTATATATCGGGACGTATGACGATTACGCATCGTACGTTATAGACGGAAGCAAGTATTACGAAATAAAATTCGACGGCGTGAAACTCGACGATAAAGGCAATTCCACCGGCGAAAAGAAATCTTTCTGGGTACTTTACAAGTTCTCGACTCTCAGATATTACGACGGAGACGACAGCGACTGTATGTGGTACGGAAGCATTGCGGCGATATTTGAAAACAGAGACGATAAAGTCGTAAACGTATACGACGATTTCGGCAATCTCGAATATGAAATCACCGCGGACGTTTACGGTAACACGACGTATAAAAAGTACTCCTACGAACTCACTTCAAACGGCGCGTTTGTTAAGACGGAAGTGACCGACGCAACCGAAAAGTTTGTCGTGGTTACCGATAACGGCGGCAATATTTCCTACCTTGTCGCAACGGATAAAGACGGAAACTCGATTTTCACCGTAAGACCTGTCGAGGGCGTGAACGGAAGATACGTTATCGCAAGGGACAAAGGTTTGGTTGTTACGACTGCGTCTTCGCAGAAAGCGAATATCGAAATCGATTATTCCGAATTGAAAAAACTTTCGTAATTTGTTAAAGTAAACATAAGGGAAGCCCCTGAATTCCGCAGCAATAAAAGCGGATAACCTTTAAATAAAAATAAGGAGAACAAAAAAATGAAAAAGCAAAAATTACTGCTTTCGCTTTTGGTTTTGGTATTGTCTTTCGTAACTTTGTTTGCGGTTGGCTGTAATAAAACCAATACGAGTGAAAGTTCGGAACCGACTTCGACTACCGAACAGCCTGCCGAAAGCGATAGCGTAAATGAAAGCAAGGAAGACCCTACTTACGTTTCTATCTCGCTTGATAAGGCAGAAACGTCTATTAACGCAGGCGAGACTTTGAATTTCGAAACTCTCGGCATTAACGTAATAGCGAAAATGTCCGACGATTCGGAAAAAACGGTTAAACTCAACGCAAATATGGTTTCGCCCGAAGATTTGGCGAAACTTAACGAAATCGGCGAGTACGAACTTACCGTTTCGGCATTCGGCAAAACGACGAAATTAAAAGTAACCGTAAAGGCTCTTGAATTTCCGACCGTTACTGCCGAGGCTCTTAACGTCGTATACGACGGCAACAAGAAAGTTCCCGTATTGAGCGGTTTACTCGGAAACGCTTCTTATAGTTGGAAGTTCTACGTTCTCGAAGGAGAAGAGGTAAAAGAGGAGGTTGAAAACGCCGTTAACGTCGGAGCGTATAGGGCGGTTGCAACCGTAACTCTCAAAAACTATAAAACGATTGAAGTTCCGACTACCATAACAATATCGCCGAAACAACTTCTTGCGAGCGATTTAACTTGGGAGAACACCGTTTATATGAAAAACGGTAAAGACATTTCTCTTAACGCAACCGCTTCCAATCTTCCTGTGGGCGTAGAGTTTGACAGATTCGAAGGTGAAGCGACGGCGAAAGAAGTAGGCGAATATAAGGCGCTTGCGTTCTTCAAGCCTAACGCGAACTATACTTTTGTTGCAACCGGATACGAGGTTGCATGGAAAATCACGAGCGATTACACGCTTGCAAAATGGTTGTCTGTAAATAACGGCGTTTTATCTTCGGCTGTATTCACGAAAAAAGACGACGCAAGCGGATCTTTGGCGTTTGATAACTACAACGTAAACTACACGGTAACGACCGACGCGAGCGGACTTCCGACGTTTACCGTTCCTACCGAATACGGAGTTTCGTTCGGAATCAACGGAGATATGCTTTCCGTTAAAACTGCCGACGCTAACTACTTCTTCGTAAGTCAGGACGCTTTGCTTAAATATTATTCGGGCGAATTTTCCACGCTTGTAGACGAGTTCGATCTTGTTTACGATTTTGAAAACAACACCGCGAAACTTCTTACGAATTACGGCGCGGAGGAAACTCAGGAGCTTAGCCTTACTTTGACTTTCGATGCGGGCGTAAAAGACGTTACGAAGGGCAAACTTCTCGTTGAGGGAAAGGATTACCGCTTCGAATACTATTATAACAGTTCTTACTATGGAACGACTGAAACGTTAAAACTCTTCGGATATGCAAACAAAGCAAACTACGATATAGAAGAAGACATTCAACTTGCCAGGAAAGCGGACGTTGAGAACTATATTGCAGACTTCGTTGCGGGCAGTTTCGTTGACAAAGACGGCAATACGCTTGAAGTTACGAACGTTAAGACAATGAAATATAACGGCTTTGATTTCGTTCTTTGGGCAGAAGATGATTACGGCGCAGTCAGACTTAACGCGTCGATAAATTCCAACAACGGCAAAGACAAAGAGTTCAAGTTCGTAGACGGATATTACACTTTCTCGAATGCTTTCTTTAACAAGAGTTATCTTGCTTACGTCGGAAAATATTTCCTTGATAACGAAACCGCTATAGATACGAAAAATACGATTTCGTTTATGGAATACGCTTCTTATGACGTTAGATTCTCGTCCGCAGAAGCGATAAACGGAGCGACGAGTAAGACCTTCTCGTTCGGAAAGACCGAAGGCGACGTTGTAACTTTAAAAATAGATGAAAACAAAAATCTTGTAGCGACCTTGGCTTTTAAGAGCGGCGAAACCATGGATATGGTATTCAAAGCTGACGGAACGGCGCAATTTAACGGCAACGTTTACAAAAAATACGAAACACTTATTCCTTCCGGTAGTACGTATAGTCCTAAGACTTTTGTTTCCGTTGGCGGAAAGAAAGTAAAATACGTTTCTGCTTACTCGGGTAACAGTTTCGAAGTAAACGGTCAGACTTATAAAATCTACGATATAAAAGTAGAAAACGGTGTTATGACTCTTACGTTCACCGACGGAGAAGGCGTTAAAACCAACGTCGTATACGACGGAGACGAGCGTTATATCAAGGTTGGAGACGAGTACTACTTATCGGATGCCGTTGCCGCAAAAGAAAACGGCTTCGATATGTCCGCTACGTTCGTAAACGGAAGCAACGAATTTACTTTTGATAAAGGCGTTCTTAAATTAAACGGAACCGCTCTTACGAATCTTAAATATTCGTTTGGCGAAAACGGCAGAAAACTTCTCACCGTAACGGGCGAACTTAACGGAAAGAAGTATTCGGTTGAATTCTACAGTCTTGCTTCCTTAAAAGTTACGGAAGGCGAGAACACCGAGGTATATGTAAACGGCAACCTTTCCGTATTCAGAGGAGTTGAACTCAGATATGCGGCAGACGCTCAGGACAAAATCTTCCTCATCGGTAACGACGGTAAAGTTACTTTTGACGGCGCGGAAGTATATCCGTCGAACGTATCGAGCAACAAGTTGATGTTTTCGACTCTTGTCGGCGGCAAACTCTATCAGATGAGTTTCGACGTAAGCGCAAGTAAAATGAAGATGGTGTACAACGACGGTATTACCTGGAACCTTAACCTTTTACCGACGTTATTCTTCCTCTATGACGGTCTTTATAAATCGTACGACGATAACGGCAAACTCGTAGACATACTTTACTTCAACGCCGACGTAATTTGCTACGACAATACAAGCACCGAGGGATTCTCGGTTGAGAGTATGAATGAAGATTCCGCAGTGATACTCATAGGCGGAAAGAAAGCGAAATTCTTCATTCTTAAAAACGGCGCGGCAAGACTTGAGTTTGAACAGAAAAATTACGAAAGAGACGAAACTTTCGACGTTGACGCATTCAACGGAAAATATAACGGTCTGAACTCAAGCGGCAAATCGACTGAGTTCGAAGTAGTCGGGGTTAAAAACGGAACCACGATTATGCTTAAAAAACTTGTCGTTGTAAACGGAGAAGTCGTTCCCGTTTTCGCAAGCAGTACCGGTTGGAGTTCTTCGAACTTCTACATTTTGAAAAATAACGACGTTGCGACTTCGGGCGAGGCTAAATATATCGCGGTTGAAGATAACGCGTTCAAGTATTTAGGTAAAGGTTATATAAAACTCAACGCAAACGATAGTACGGCAACCGAGTTCGACGCTTCCTTCTATTATGATAAAGCGGGTAAAAAGGCTGCTTTGTCGATAAAATTCGGAAACGAAGAAGCGAAGATGAACAACATGGCGGGATATGGCTGGCAGGTTGAATATAAAGGAGTCGTTTACTACGTTCAGACCGACGCCTCGGGATACCTTAAATTATATCCTTACGCTTACTATTCGTTTGAGAACAGAGAATGCGAACTCTTCGGCAACACTATAACTTTTGCTTCTAAGGTTGAAGCAAACGGCGAAAGCGTAATGGCTCTTACCTTCAACGGCGAGGAAGTTAATTACACGCTCAGCGTTGAAAACGGAATTACAATTCTCGCGTTTACTGCGAAAGGCGTTGCATATACCGCATACGCAAGTTCTTCTTATTCGTCCGGCTCTTATATCAGACCTCTCGAAAGCGCAGAAAAAGAATTCTTCTTCGACGCAGGGAAAAACGCTGCCGGCGACGCATATCAGGTAACTATTGACGGTAAGGCGTTCGAGTTTATGTATGACGTAGCGAGTGACGACTCGGGCGTAAACGGATTTGCGTTTAATCTTGCTAAGACTAAATACGACGGCAAGGCTGTAACCGTTGCTAAATATTTCCACAAAGTAAAGAAGTTGTACTTTGCTACGGCAGACGGTTCGTTCGGGTATGATCTTGTCGCTAAAACGTTATCTGCCGCAGACTTTGGAGACAAAGCGCAATACGCAGGCGTTGAAGCGTCAATGAAAATCGGGTTGGAGTGCTTCTACGGCAACCTTCAAGGGCGTTCTGGCTCTTGGTAGCGACGGAAACCCGTATGTCGGGTTGTACCTTAGTTATGGCGGATCTTACTCTAAAGTTACAGAGGAACTTACCGGTTACACAGTTCTTGAGAACGGCGTTCTTAAGATTGATCAGACTATAAGCGGAACGAAAATCCTTGCTTACGTTGTTAAGGACGCTAACGGTAAATTCGGAATGTACAGCGCAGAGCAGTATGAACTCGCGGGCGAATACACCGTAAGCGGTAAAAAATTGACGATAACCGCCAAATTTGAAAACGGAAACGTTGTTTATATGATCGCTTACGGAACTCAGGAAGCGACGCCCGTTTCCCCCGACTTTACGACCAAAAAGTTTGTTTTGAAAGTTGACGGAAAAGACGTAACGTTTATGTGGAGCGTAACGGACGGCGTTTATTCGGTTGCGATTCTTCCCGACAACGCCAAGAAATTCGAAATCACGTCTTCTTCGTATTATTGCGACGTCGATTCCAACGGTTCGAATAAGGGTTATATCAAGAGTAGCCTTTTCAAGGAAGTAAACGAAAACGGAAAAACCGTGTATACGGTAACGATCGGATACTCGTCCGTATATGAAGGCGTTCTCAGCGACGACGAAACTTATATAACGGTTACTATGGGCGAAGTCGTATATCGCTTCTATAAAAATGCCAAGACGGACGATTACTACAAGTACGTTGCGATAAAGGAAACTTCCGAAGCGGCAAAATATCTCGGAGAGTTCAAAGTCGGAGAAAATAAACTCACTATCGGTCTTTACGGTCAGAGTTACGAAGAGTATGACGAGGACTACGAAGAATATGATTTTGCGGGATGCAGAGCTAAATACTTTGTAGTAACGTATAACGGAACAACCGTAACCGTTAAATACGACGCAGCGGTCGCAAACGGTATCGAGTTTACCGTCGGCGGAAAGACTTACGTTGCAAAACTCGAAGGCGGCGCGATGACCGTCAACGAGAAAGCGGCGGCTTAAAAACGTTCAGGTAAGTCACCTGATATCAATTTAATATAAAAACGTAGGCAATGGCTGTCTGCCTCGTCGGAAAGAACGCAAAAAAGGATAAATTCTTCCGACAAGGCGACAGTCACGCTGTGCGTTTACGAGAAATATGAAAATCAAGTGATAAAAAAAACAGATAAGAATGAAAAAGACGTTAATTCTCAAAAGGGAAATAACGAACAGATAGACGAAGAGTTCACCGTCTCCGATATGTCGGCGGATTGGATGCCCTGGAACAGGGGATTTATGCGCAGACCGAAGCGGAAAAGCGGCGATAACGATTCAAAAAACAAGAAGAAGAAAGCGATAGACAAAAAAGAGTATCGCAAGTTGGTATTTGCACAATACGCCGCAATGCTTCCCGTTCTTCTTTGTATAACGGCGGCGTTTATGCTCATTATACTTTTAGCCTTCCTTTGGCTAAAATAAAAGGAAAGACATAAAGATGAAAAAAATTAAGTTGAAAGCAATTCTTATATCGGCGCTATGCCTGTTGTGTTTATTTGCCGCAACGGGGTGCGACGAGTCGTACGACCCTATGAAGGACGGTTATAACGCAACGGTAATCTACGATTTTAACGGCGAAATTTTTGACGATTTACAGTCTAAAACGTACAGATATAAGCCGAATACTCCGATAATCGAGCCTTCAAAGGAACTCAATGCGGTCGTATTGCCGGCGCCGAGCAAAAAGGATTATCATATCTCGGGTTGGTACGTCGCCGAAACGGATACAAACGGCGAACCCGTAAAGGTTGACGGCAAGTATAATCTTTCTGAAAAACCGTGGGATTTCAAAACCGACCTCAGCGGCGCTGAAAATTCCCTTATTTACCTTGTCGCTCGTTGGAGTAAGAACTACACGTTCACAGTTGACGTCGGCGAGGGCGCAAGAAAAGCGGGAGCGAAAGATATAGTCAATACAAACTATTCCGAAGAAAGCGGTTTATCCCGTCCCGGCGTAGATCCGAAGTGGAAAAATCATACTCTCTATTATTATTACTACTATCAGAAAGACGGCAAGCCCGTAACCGAAGGCGAGGGCGGAGAAAAAACGAGATTGTATGATTCGACGTGGAAAAACGTTGTGATAAGCGACGAAACGCCCGAAATTACGGTGTACGTCGAGTGGCTCGAGGGCGATTGGGTAATCGTTACGTCCGCTTCTCAACTTGATAAATATAGCGTTAGCAGCAGTAAAAGTTATATCCTTGACAACGATATAGATTTCCAAAACGGAGATTTCTCGGGAATACAAGGATTTAAGGGAATATTCGACGGTAACGGATATACGATAAAGAACTTCGTTCATTCCGAAAACCCGTCGAGCGGAGTCGTTCGGTTTGTTTTCTTTCACGGGTTCGGGAGCGGTTAAAAATCTCACCCTTGAAAAATGCGAGATTAACTATGGATTCTCGATACTTCCGCGTAGCGGAAAATACTCCGTTGCGTTTTTAGCGGCAAACGGCGGCAACGCTTCGAAATTTACGAATATAAATTTTGTCGGCTGCAAACTAAACGTTAAAACTTCGTCGCAAGCAACTGCGGCAGAATTTGATTTCGGAAGCGGCGAAACCTTCGGCGTTTTCGGTAAAATAAATACAGGAACGAATATCGGTTACGGAGACAAGGGTTGCGACATAGCGGTTTTTGTCGACGGTGAAGAACAGATAAAAAGATAAAAGGAGCAAATTATGAAAAAAATCATTGCATTTTTACTTGCCGCTTCCATGCTTATGGCATGCGCGAGCGGATGCAAAAGAAAAAACCCGAACAGCGGCTCGGAATCGGAATCGACCCCGAGCGGAACTAATAAATACGTACCGACCGCTGCAGAAGAAAATACGCCTCTTGTTTTCGGTATCGAAGGAGCGGACGGCGTTTTCAGTCCTTATTTCTCGACTGCGGCTTACGACAGCGAAATCGTCGGAATGACTCAGATAGGAATGTTGACCTCCGAAGGCGGTACCTATAAGTACGGCAATAACTACGCATGCGTTACGGAGGATCTCGATATTACCTACATCGATTCCAACAACGCCGAGACGACGGATCCGAATAAAGCGGCGTACACCCGTTACGATTTTCTTATCAAAAACGGTATTAAGTTTTCCGATGGCGAGCCTTTGACGATAAAGGACGTTTTGTTCAACCTTTATCTTTTCCTCGATCCTGCTTATTCGGGCAGTTCGACTATTTATTCGACCGATATAGTAGGTCTTAAAAAGTACAGATTTCAATCCGATGACGATAAAGCCGACGTAAAAATAGACGATCAGGCTACGACGAGAGCGGGAACGCGTCTCAATCGACTGTCTCAGTGGCTTACAAACCAGTTCCTTCTTAACGAGGTAAAAGGAAACAAGGCAGAATTTACCGACGCGCAAAGAAAGATGTATACCGAAGGTCTCGACACTTACGAAAAAGAAATAAAAAAAGATTTTAAGTTCTTCCTTCCTCTTTTCGAAGACGAAATAAATAAAGACTATGAAAGCGCGCAGAGTTCTTTGGAGGAGTCCATCAAGGAAACCGCTTACGAAGCAGGCGAATACTGGCAACTTTATCTCTATAACTGGGGCGTAATCAAGAGAAAACAAAATATCGATAAAGTCGATATAAAAATTGACGCCGAAGGAAATCAGCCCGCTACCAAAGAAGACGAAGAAATAAAAGACGAAAACGGGTTTTACAAGTACAGATATTACTTTGACTGGGAAGACGACTACAAGTATATAAAAGACGATCTTGCCAAATATCTTGCCGACAACCCGACAAAGGATCCTGCGGAAGCAAAGAAAGAATTTGCGATTAACCTCGTTAAAAGCGCGAACTTCGGCGACGACGTTACGGCGGATAGTTTCGACGTTTCTAACCCCAAGCCGTATGAACTCGGCTTCGCTTATGAAAAACTTGCGACAATGGTTGCGTACAGCGGAAGCAGCGGCGAACTTATTAACGAAATGACCGTCAGTGAAAGAACGAAGATCGTCGAAGAAACTTCGGCGAACAAAGAAAAGGTAAGAAGCATAAGCGGAGTTACCTACAAAAAGACCACTTCTTTCCGTAACGAAACGGCAAAAACGCAATATGATTTAAATGAAGAGCATGATATGCTCTCGATAACCATAAACAAAATCGACCCGAAAGCGATATGGAACTTCGCATTCACGGTTGCGCCTCTCCATTATTATTCTTATGAAGGCGCGGATAGCGAAAGCGAGTGGAACGTAAATAACAACTACGGCGTCAGATATAACGATGGCGACTTTATAAAAGATGTTTTAAAAAGTCCCGATAAACTCGGCGTACCCGTAGGCGCGGGCGCGTATATGGCGAGCAAAGAAGGCGGACTTAACGGAGCAAAATATCCGACTAAAACTGAATTTAGATCGAACAACCGTATTTACTACGAGAGAAATCCCTATTTTGACACGTTAGACGAAAATATTCCTGCCGATCCTATTCAGAACGCTAAAGTCAAGTACTTCCAGTACAAGATAGTCAACTCGTCGTTCCTTCTCGATTCGCTTCAGAAGAACGAAATAGACGTCGGTACTCCTACCGCAAACTATAAAAACATTCAGAGGGTAAACGGCATATCTCACCTTGCTTCGACGCAGGTAGACACCAACGGTTACGGTTATGTGGGAATAAATGCTAAGGCAGTTCCCGACGTATGGATGCGCAGAGCGATAATCAAGGCGATGAATACCGCTATGACGGTTGATTATTTCACTTCCAACCTTGCTTCGCAGATTTATCGTCCTATGTCAAAACAATCCTGGGCGTATCCCGACTTTAAGGA
>SAMEA104315420__coassemble_1305_pt1 | contig 11710 bp, 13 predicted proteins | sample SAMEA104315420__metabat2_high_PE_021 | metagenome-assembled genome bin SAMEA104315420 (sample SAMEA104315420) | gut metagenome | biome: Monkey gut; feature: monkey-associated habitat; material: faeces | place: China | collected 2013 | reverse complement strand
TCTCGGTTCCGTTATGGCGAGCGCAATGGCTCCTTCGCAGAAAGCCGAGGCAAAACCTGCCGAAGCGCCGGCTACAACCGTATGCCCGTCCTGCGGAAAGAGCGTTCCGAAAACGTCGAAGTTCTGTCCCGAATGCGGAGTTGCTATGCCTAAGGCGAAATTCTGCCCCGAATGCGGAGCAAAAGTCGGCGACGGAGCGAAATTCTGCCCCGAATGCGGAAAAAAACTTTAATCGGACGTAAAATTAAAAACATAACTACAAATACTTAAAACAAAGGAGATATCAGATGGACAGAAAAATTACAGCCGACACTATCATAGTGGACGCGCTCGACATTAACCCGAACGCAGGCGAAATTCTTATGAAATACGGAATGCATTGCTTAGGTTGCGCGATAGCGCACGGCGAAACGGTCGGAGAGGCTGCCGAAGTTCACGGCGCAGACCTCGAAAAGATGCTCGACGAACTCAATCGCATCTAAAAATCATTAAAAACGAACAAAGGACGTAACGCGGCGGACGGGTCGATTTTTGATTCGCCCGCATTTCGTTAGTTTGGATTTGGTATGGCAAACGAATACGACGTAAACTACAGAGGCGTGGAGACGGACGTCGAGAAATGTCCGAATTGCGCCGGAAAAATGTTTTTCGACCCGAATACGCAGATGCTTAAATGCGAATATTGCGGGTTTTTAAAGCGAGTCGAAAAAAATAAAAACGTAGTCGAAAACGACATAGAAAAGGGTTTCGAAGAAGCGGAAAAGTGGAATAAAAACGAGCAGGTGACCTACACTTGCGAGAACTGCGGAGCAACGGTAATCGTCCGCGCGGACGAGCAGGCGGTGGTCTGTCCGTATTGCGGGACTTCTCACGTCGTTAAAAGCGGCAGTTTCGAGGGTATTAAGCCCCACGCCGTAATTCCGTTTATGGTCTCCGCCCCGCAGGCTGCCGAACAGGCGAAAAAATGGGCGAAAAAACGCATTTTTGCTCCGAGGTCGTTCAAAAAAAGTCTTATTGTCGAGAATACCCACGGCGTTTACGAGCCGTGCTTCACGTTTGACAGCAACACCTATTCTACCTATCAGGGAAGGGTCGGCGACAGGCATACGAGGGTAGTCGGCTCGGGCAAAAACAAACGAACCGAAACGTATATCGTGTACAGGAACGTGTCGGGCAATTACGAGTATTTTTTCGACGACGTACTGATTACGACGAACGATAATTTCAATCAGAAAACGCTCGACAAACTGTCTCCCTTTAAGGCGAAAGACGCGTGCGTGTACGAGAGCAAATATCTTTCGGGCTATGTTGCGGACGGTTATAAAAAGGACCTTAAACAGAGTTGGAAAGAGGCTCAGAGCGTAATGTCGGGCAATATAAAAAGGGATATAGAGTCGTCTCTTCGCTGCGACGTAGTGGATTATCTTAACGTTTCGACGAAATACGAACAGGTTAAATTCAAATATCTGCTTATTCCCGTGTACCTTATGAATTTTCTGTTCAGAAAGAAGAGGTACAACGTATTCGTAAACGGAAGCACGGCGAAAATTTACGGAAAGACTCCCGTTTCGCCGTTAAGAGTCGGTATAGCGTGCGTCTTAGGGGCGGCGATTGCGGTTCTTTTGATTTTGTTTGCGTCGTTGGTTCAGTGAAAAAAAGCGATTTTTAAGCCGATTTCATCAAAAAGATACGAATTAAGGTTGACATTTCGGAATAATAAATGTAAAATGAATATACTCGGAGGCTTGACGATATGAAAAGAGTATTGAAAGGAATATTTGCCGCCGCGCTTTCGGTCGGACTTTGTTTTTCGACGGTAGGATGCGGCGACGTTAAAGAGGGCAGCAAGATTGAAAAGTGCGTCGTAACGCTCGTTTCGGAAGGTAAGGAAATACCGATAGAAGTCGAATTGTATATGAACTATACGGGTTCGACTATCGAGCATTTCAAATACCTTGCGGGCAAGAACTACTACGACGGTACGATTGTAAGCAACGCAAAGGATTACGTTGAGTTCGGACTTTTAGACTCTTCCCGTAATGCTCTCGACGACAAATACGCTTCGATAATCACCAACGATTACGCAAGCAAACTGACGTTTGTAAACGATAATACCAGAAAGAGATACACTTCGGCGAATACTATCGTCGGCGAGTTTTACAAAAACGGTTTTCAGGATAAAAACGGCAATAACGCTAATCCGCTCACGCTCGACGGCGCGCTCGTTTTGAAGAGGGGCTTGGATAAAGTTTCGGTTGACGGACAGACGATTTACGAGGAAAATACCGGAAAAGGAGTGTTTGCATTTACTTTCGGCACGACGAGTTATTTCTCTTCCGCGGACGAGTTCGCGATACTCGGAAAAGTCGTTAAAGACAACGCGACGGATGACGAGAAGTCGAGTTACGACCGTTTGAAGGCTTTGATGACCGATAACGCTTCGACCGAGTATTATTATACTTTCGTTTGCAAGGAAGTCGGGCATAAATGTAACGAATACGGTCACCGTTTCAGAAAAGCCGATAACGGAGATATAGAAAGGTACGTAAACGGCGAATGGGTCGTTATGGACTCCGAAGACGAAAACGTAAAGACTTTCCTCGAAGAGTTCGACAAGAACGGCAAATACGCTTCGGTACTTCCTAAGAAGGATATTACGGTAAAGAGTATCGAGTTTAAAAAGAAATAAAACGTTAACCGATAAAAACCTAATTAAAATATCGACTATATAAATCATAAAATCTGTATGGATTTTTTCGGAGACAAAAACTCATTTTTTCGCCATACGCCCACATGCGGGCGTATGGTTTTTTTTACGCCTGAACGAAACCGAAAACAAAAGAAGGAGTAAATATATGAAAAAAATCAGAATGTCGAGCGAAGTCGCGTATTTTGCGGCGATAGCGTTACTGTCTCTTGCGGTTGCTATTCTGACCGCTGCGAATCTCGGAATTTCTATGATAGTCGCCCCAGCGTATCTGTTAAGTCTGAAAACGGGCGTTTTGACTTTCGGGCAGGCTGAATATGTGATACAGGCAGGCTTATTTATCGTGTTATGCATAATTCTAAAGAGGTTTAAATTCGCGTACTTATTTTCGTTCGTGACTTGTCTTATATACGGAATTGCACTTGATTTGTGGCGAAAGATACCCTGTTTTAACCCGACCGTGACCGAACCGGGGAGTATGGATTTGTGGCTAAGAATAGCGATGTTCGTCGTCGGAGCAATATTGACGGCGTTTTCGGTGGCGTTGTTTTTCAAGACTTACATATATCCGCAAGTTTACGACTTTTTTGTGAAGGCGGTTTCGGACAAATACGGAATAAAATTATCGGTATTAAAAACGATTGTAGACTTGACCTGTCTTACGTCAAGCGTTATAATGACATTCGTATTTTTTGGTGAAATTAAAGGAATCGGGTGGGGAACGCTCGTTATGGCGTTGTTAAACGGAACGATAATAGGGTTTTTCTCTAAGTTGCTCGATAGGATATTCGATTTTCAACCGACTATTAGGAAACTTGCCGTTGCTTTCGATTTGAACGAGGCGACTTTGTTGAAAAATGAAAAAGAAGAGGAGAAGGAAAAGGTATAACGGAATAAGCGATTTCGGACGCATGGTTGGCGGAAAACTTTACAACCCCGCAAGCACAGATATTGAAAAACAGCATAAAAGAGGACTTATCCTTTGCGATAAGTTCAACAGAACGCCCGTATGGAGAGCGAAAAAGAAGCAAAAGACGCTCGAAAAACTCATTCCGTCTGCAAAGGGGAAGGGGTTTGCCGCGTTCGCGCCCCTTTATTGCGAATACGGGGTTAATATTCAGGTTGGAAAGTAAAGAAATAGGGCAATAAATTATTGCTTTGTATTCGGTAGTTTCCCCTGAGCAAGGGGAGATGTCACGGCTCGGCGTGACAAAAGGGTTGATTAGAGTTGTTTTGCTTCGCAAAGTGAAACTTACTTCTCGGCAAGTGAAATCGCCAACGGTGATGAAATTCGCCTTTCGGCAAGTTGAAATGCAGCCGTAGGGGACGGCGCCCTCGACGTCCCGCACGTTATGGCTTATTGTTTGAGGAAAATGTATTTTGTTTATGCGATAAGAGCATGCGTTTTAAGAATAGAGAGAAATATATTTTGCATAAAGCAAAATGTATGTTCCGCTCGCGCCGCGGGCGAATTCGAAGCATATAGAAATGTTTATCATTTTTACAAGTAAAAACGCGCGAATAAAAATATCCGCCCCGACTTCGTTGCAAGCAACAAGTCGGGGCGGATGCTTTTATTCATTCGTCTTCTTGCGAAGACTGACAAGCGTTTCTATATGCTTCGTTTGTGGGAACATGTCATACGGTTGTATCTTCTCAATCTCGTATTCGCTGCTTACTGTCTCCGTAACTTTCTTTATTTCGCCGTCTTCCCGCTTTAACGTTTCGAGGAGTAATCCTAAATCTCTCGCTAAGGTCTGCGGCGAACACGATATGTAGATTATCTTGTCGGGAAGAGTAGTCTTTATCGCTTCGATTATGTTCTCTTCAACTCCCTGCCTCGGCGGGTCGAGTACTAATACCGTCTTAAAACCGCTTTCCTTTTCTCTCTTCATTATATCGGGTAAGACGTCGCCGCACGACGCGCAGATGTTTTCCATTTTGCATTCAAGTCCGTTTAAAACTTTCAGTTCGTTCGCGCAGTCTACTGCCTCTTTTACGATTTCAATTCCCGTCGCTTTGCGGCTCTTCGTCGCAAATATCGCCGTTAACATTCCCGCGCCGCTGTACGCGTCGATTACCGTCGTATAGCCGTCCGCTTCCGACGTCTTTACGGCGTCTGCGTATATTTTTCGGCGTATAGAGTCGTTCACCTGCATAAAAGACTGCGGACCGATTTCATATCTTACTCCCATGTCCGATGATATGACCTTTCCGCTTCCGTAAAGCAATTTGAATTTGTCCCCGAATATCACGTTTGTGTGATTTTTGTTTACGTTCAGGTACAAACTGAATTCTTTGAAGTTGCTTTTAAGTATGTCTATGAGTTCGTTTTTCTTAGGTAAATCTTCGCCGTTTATGACGAGCGTTATTATCTGTCGGCACTCGACTTCTCTCACTACGACGTGCTTTAAAAGTCCCGCTTTATCCTGTTCGTTGTAGACCGATATGCGGTAGTCGCTCACATATTTTTTAACGTCTCTGATTATTTTTTTGCACCAGTCGGGCTGAATGGGGCAATCTGTAATGGGTACGACCCTGTGACTGTTCTGGGCAAAAAATCCGACCACGGGTCCGAAATTATCCGTCCTTACGGGAAGTTGCAATTTGTTTCTGTATTTATATTCGTTTTCGCTCGGGACGACTTTATTTACGGGAACGTTTAGAAATGCGATTTTCGACAGACAGTCGGCTACGGTTTTCCTTTTTAACTGTAATTGCAGGGGGTATTTAAGGTGTTGAAGTTGACAGCCGCCGCACCTTTCGTAAGCCGCGCATTTCGGTCTTACCCTTTCTTCCGCAGGCGTGTAAATCTCGACGAGTTTTCCGAAAGCGACATTCTTCTTGACTTTTAAAATCTTGTATTTAATTTTCTCGAGCGGCAGGGCATAAGGAACAAAGACGGTTATGTCGCCTTGTTTTAATATTCCTTCGCCGTTAGAGCCGAGTCTTTCGACAATTCCCGTATAAAACTCGTTTTTCTCCATCGTATTTCCCCCATAACGCCGCCGTCCGAAAATTTTCGGACGGCGGCGTTTGAAAACTTATAAAATTTAAAGTTTAAGTCTGTTTACGATTGCGTCCGCCGAGCGTTGCAGTCTGTCCATAAGAAAGTCGTAAACTACAAAAATCACGCCGCCGCCGACAATCAGTATAAGATATATATACTTTTTAACCCATTCTTTGTTTAAGAAACTCTCCTCGAACAAAAACTCGGTAAAAAAGAAGTAAATGAAAATCAGAACGCCTACAAACCAAATCGTTTTCAGCAAAATTCCGATTATTTTGTTGAAGTTTTTTTCTTTCATAATATAACTTACGGTGGGGTGCAACCCGAAGAATAACCCGTAAATTATAACGATTTCCCATCTCGAAGTAGTCGCGCCGACAAGCAGAGCGGCTAAAATCAGCGTCGCGCCGTAGGTTAAAAACGCGGCTTTTACCGACTTTTTCGACAGCGGAAGCATCACACAGATACTCGCCATAAAAATGCCCGAGTAGTCGAGGGCGGGAACGATTGCTCCGAGCGTCATAAAAATAATCGAAAACGCCGTGGCGATAGCCGAAAGGGCGATTAGTTTCGAATTTTTCATTTTAACGGCAATTACAACAGCAGTTGAGCATCATATTGCAAATCGCCATCTGACAGCACCAGTCTATGCAGGTGTCGCCGCCCATCTGACGAGGCGAATCGTCGTATCTTCTGCCGCTTCCGTCGGAAGTGTAACTCGTGAAATTTTTATCCGAATCGCTCTTGATTTTCGCTACGAGTTTGTCGTAGGCAGTCTTGTATTTCTGATTGTTCGCGTCCATTTGCAGGGCGATTTCGAGTTGCTTTTTACTCTCGTTCGTCCAGTTTTTCTTATAGAAAACGACCGATTGCAGATAATGCCATTCGGCGTTTCTTTCGTTGAACGCGTCAAGAAGATTCTGCGCCCCCGCAAGGTCGCCGCTTTTGATTTTCTCTTCCACGGCTTTGTACGCGTCGTTGCCGCAAGCGGCAGAATCGGCGTTTGCGCTTTCGCGGCGCATGGCGACGATATCTCTGTACGCTTCGTCGAGTTCGGTGAGTTTCTTTGCCGCCTCGTTGCCCGCCTCGCCTTCTAAAAATCTATCCTCGGCGTATTTGGAACGTAACTTTCCGTAAGCGGCGTCGAGTTGTTCGTCGCTGCATTGTTCGTCTAAACCGAATAAATCGTAAGGGTTGTTAGCCATTTGTCTTTCTTTTTTCCTTTTTTGTAGTATTTTTATTGAATATTTTGAGCGTTGTTTGCGGTATTCCCCTTAAAATTACGTTGTTTATAAGGTCTGCGTTGAACTTGAATTCGCAATTTTCAAGTCCTTGTTTAAGCCCCGAAAATACCGACCCGAATACGAACGAAATATCCTTTCCGCAATCTTTTATCAAAGCGGCGAAATCGGGTTTTTTATCGTAGGCGTAATAAAACGGGTTGTAATTTTTCTCTTTTATATCCTTATCGTAATCGTCGAGCGCGTCTATAAGGTATATCCATTTTCCGAGAAAATAAAACAGGTCTTTCGCTCCCGAAACCTCTTTCCCGAGACAGGCGAGGTCGCCGAGTTCTACCATCATTTCCGAAAACGGCTCGCACGCTTCGTCCAAAACGGAACAATTTTTCTTTTCGAGAGACCTTAGTTCGTCGTATCTCTTTACGATAATTTCGCTTATTTTTAGGTAGGCTTTTTTCGCCCGCCTGTTGCCGCGAGAGAAGAGAAGTTTCTTTATCCTTCCGCCGTTGCCGTCCGAAATATCGTCCTCCAACTTGTAGTATGCGAGAGAAGTGTTTATATACGCGCAAACGTCTGAAATCTCGTCTCTTTTCGCTATCGGTCTCGGCATTATCCAATGGGCGAGACAGCGTTTTTTTTCGATTATAACGTCAACGCCCGTCACGTTATGGACGAACGCGGACATAAAGGCTATGTCGAACGTGAGACCTATTCTCGCCGATTGTCCGCAGAGTTTGCCTATGCTTTTGCAAACCGAGCAGTACAGCGATTTATATAGCGTATCGTCTTTTATGTAGAGATACGGGTTGTCGGGTCTGACGTATCCGAACATTTATCTACCTTATAACATTACCGATTGTTGAATATATGGTTATATAATAGCGAAAAACGGCGTTTTTGTCAATCATATTTAACAACGGCTATTTTTTACACATAGTTTTCAAAAAGATCGAGTATCGCCGTGGGGTGATTAAATCAAAAAGACGATTGAGTGTCGCCGTAGGGGTGGTGATTAAATCTAAAAGACGATTGAGTATCGCCGTAGGGGACGGCGCCCTCGACGTCCCTAATTTCGCAAGAATGCTTGCATTCTTGCGATGAGGCGTCCCTAATTTCGCAAGAATGCTTTAATTTTGTAGTCGTTAAAATTCTTTCACAATGAAAATTATAAAATTTACCGATGTGTGTTGACATTCGATTTTGCCGCATGTTAAAATGAGAGAAAGGAGTAAAAGAAATGCTAAAATTTTTTAAAAGGCATAAAATATTGGCGATTTTATTGATAATGGTTTTATTGTGGGGAATCGTATTTATGTGCGAATACAGGCGTTCGTCGTGGTATTCGGAAGAACAACACGCAAAACGAATAGCGAAGCGGCTGGAAAAAGACGAGAATAAATTAAATTATAAAGACGGCTCTTCTTATGAGAGTTTTAATGTTTATTCGTTGTATGATGAAAATAACAAACTTGAATATTTCCTTGTGGAGTACGAACCCTATGGGTTTGATTTTCTTGAAATGCGTGATTATGAAATAAGACCGCTTCTGTTAAAAGGGTGGGGAGTGAGTATGTATTTCAAATCTCTTCAAGGGATAATAGAGTCTTGGTCTCCGTATACTAAGGATTTAACGAAAAGTCAACCCGAGCCGGATAGAGACAAAAAATGGATACTCGATGAAAGAGGAAATAAAATCGAATACACTAAAAGTCCTTATTATATATCGGGGCATATAAACGATAAAAAATATTTGTTACGAGGTGACGATGGTTTTATTTTGGCTGTAAAGCAAGGAGAATTATATATAAATTTAATCAGCGGTGTTTCGTTCGATATAAATAGCGAAGAAGATTGCAATGAACAAGCGACGATGTGCATGCAATTTATTCCTAAACCGGCATATTTTGATTTGAGGTAGTAATTGTTATACATTGGATGGTAACATGACTAAAAAGCGATTATTTATATGTGTGTTTGTTTTTGCCTGTTTTGCTTTATTTTTTATAGGAATTAACTGTGTAATACCGATGTGTGTTGACATTCGATTTTGCCGCATGTTAAAATGAGAGAAAGGAGTAAAAGAAATGTTAAAATTTTTTAAAAAGCATAAGATTTTGGCAATCTTATTGACGATCGTTTTATTGTGGGGAATTGTATTTATGTGCGAATACAGGCGTTCGTCGTGGTATTCGGAAGAACAACACATAAAGCGAGTAAGTAAAAGAATCGATAATCATTTTAAAGATTGGAAATACGGAAACGGTGAACGGTACGAGAGTTTTAAAGTTTATCCGTTGTATGAAAAAGACGATACTTTGCAATATTTTCTTGTGGAATTTGAGCCGTTCGGATTTGTATTTATTTATCTTGACAAGTATGAAAGACGAACTGTTATCTTAGGTATTTTAAGTAAAAGTATGTATAGAGAAGGTAACATCTATGATGACGATAACCCGTGGTCTCCATACGTTAAAGATTTAACTAAAAGTCAACCTGAACCGAATAGAGATAAGAAATGGATACTTGACAAAAACGGGAATAAAATCGTTTATACAAGAAGCCCTTACTATATCACCGGACATATAAATGATAAAAAGTATTTTATTAAAAGCGAATCGGGGGATTATATATGCGCTGTAAAGCAAGGCGATAAATTTTTAAATCTTATCAGCGGATTGACTTTTGATGCGAGTAACGATAGTTCGATAAAAGAGCAGGCTTCTATATTTTGCGGCTTTTATATGCACTATTCTTTCGAGTTGTATTAAGAAAGGAATAAAAGAAATGTTAAAGTTTTTTAAAAGGCATAAAATATTGGCGATTTTATTGATAATCGTTTTACTGTGGGGAATCGTATTTATGTGCGAATACAGGCGTTCGTCGTGGTACTCGGAAGAACAACACATAAAGCGATTGAGTAAAAGAGTAGAGAATCGTTATAAAAATTGGAATTATTTAAACGGCGAACACTATGAAAGTTTCAAGATATATCCGCTATATGACGAGAATGACGAATTGAAATACTTTCTTGTTGAATTTGAGCCGTTTGGGTTTACATTTATTTGCATTAAGGAGTATGAGTTAAATACACAACTTATAGTTGCTTTTCGGAAAAGTATGTATAAAGTAAGTTTGCTATACCGCGACGAGTATCCATGTTGTCCGGTTGTTGGGGTTCCGTATAACGATGATAAGCCGGTACTCGATGAGAATGGGGATAGAGTAAAACTTGTTAAAAGTCCATATTATGTTAACGGGCATATAAACGAAAGGAAATACTTTATTCGTTGTGCTTCCGGAGCATATTATGTTTGCGCTATAAAACAGGGGGACGAGTTTATTAACGTGATTGACGGAAAACCGGTTTATGTAACCGGTGATAGTTCGTATCACGATCAGGCAAAAATATTCGCGGTTTTCTATGTTGGTAAAGGAGTAGACTTGTGGTAATAAAAAACTAAGGAGATAAATTTATCGAAACGTAGTCAATTATATTTAAAATTCTTTCGCAAAAAGAGATTGATTTTATTTTCAAAATGGTATATAATAGATAACGCGAATACCTTTACGGATTCGACTACATATTTTTTATTTTTTTCAACGGGTATTTTTTAAAAAACTCGATTGGAGGTATTATGGAAAGAGAAAAGAAGTTTTTCACTTCGAAAAATCTCGCGATTTTAGGCGTTCTGTCCGCGTTTATCGTGGTATTGCAGGTTTTCGGCAGTTACATTGCGATAGGTACCGTGCGGCTTTCGTTCGTACTCGTGCCGATCGTTCTCGGCGGCATTATGACGGGCGTTTGGGGCGGAGCGTTTTTAGGATTGATTTTCGGCGTTATTACGCTGATTATGGGCGTTGTCGGACTTGACGGGTTTACTTTTATCCTGTTTTCCGACCACCCTTTTTTAACCGTCGCTACTTGCCTCGTCAAGGGTACGGCGGCGGGACTTGTCTCGGCGGCGTTATACGAAGAAATCGTAAAACGCAATAAGACGGCGGCGGTGTTTACAGCGGCGGCGGTTGCTCCGATAGTCAATACGGGCTTGTTTATCGTCGGCGCGCTTTTTATGGCGGACACTTTACAGGCGAACTTCGTTCAGAATACGAGCGTTATTTACTTCCTTTTCATAGGCTGCGCGGGCGTGAATTTCTTAATCGAACTCGCGATAAATCTGCTTTTGTCGCCCGTCTTGTTAAGGGTTATAAAAATAGTGAGAAAATAGTATGATATTCTGCATAGATATAGGCAATTCCAACATAAAGTACGCCATTTTCGACGGCGAGGAATTAAAGGCTACGTTCAGAGTGACCTCGCAGAGGAATTTCACGAGCGACGAGTACGGCGTAATCGTGAGGGATCTTTTAAAAACGGCTGGTATACCGAAAGATAAAATAAAGGGCGTTATAATGTCGTCCGTTATTCCGTCTTTAAACTATACGATGGAACACATGTGTCGCGACTATTTCGGGCTTACGCCCATAATCGTGGGACCGGGCGTAAAAACGGGTCTCAACGTGAAAGCCGATAATCCGAAGGAAGTCGGGTCGGACATAATAGTCGATTCGGTGAGCGCGATTCACCGCTACGGCAAGGGTACGCCTATTATCTGCATAGACTTCGGAACGGCGACGACTTTCGATATTATAAACGAAAAGGGCGAACTTATAGGCGTGGTAATATCCCCCGGGATAAAGGGTTCGCTCGACTCGCTTGTCAACGGCACGGCAAACCTACCGAATATCGAACTC
>SAMEA104315420__coassemble_1289_pt1 | contig 11777 bp, 6 predicted proteins | sample SAMEA104315420__metabat2_high_PE_021 | metagenome-assembled genome bin SAMEA104315420 (sample SAMEA104315420) | gut metagenome | biome: Monkey gut; feature: monkey-associated habitat; material: faeces | place: China | collected 2013 | reverse complement strand
CGTCTCCAACCCAAGGTATTTATCCTCCGCTTTATAGGTATAGACGGTACTCGGTTTCAATTTTATATCGACTTTGCAAACATAGTAGACAATCTTCTTATCCGAGCCGTTCACATAAGCGTATGATTCTTCTTTCACTATATTTGCGCCCGCTTCTTTCGCTCCATCCGCAAGCGTTCCGCCCTCGCTGTATCTGATTATCGGCATTGCGGGATAATCGCATGTATTCCAAGTAAAGCCATATTCGCAATTTGCGGCATCGTATAAAGTCATAGTCAAAGAAGTGGGCGTATAGAGCGATTTATCAACGTTTTCATAGTCCTTGAGCGCCTTGCCCGCAACAAACGTTTCATAGTTATCACCGTCGGGAACACGTCCGCATACACATGATTTTTTATATATTCTCGGTGAATCGTAAGTAGCCTCCGAAACGAGAAATTTGATATCTGTTACCTCTTTCGTGTACTTATGTTTCGTCTTTGAAACAACCAGTGCTGAATCAGACGCCTCGTAAAGTTTACCGTTTGCGTAAACGAAATTCTTGCCGCATATATCGCATTTGTAATGCGACTTTACACCTTCTTTTTCGCATGTTGCAAGAATCGTGTTTACCTTTGTATAAATATGCTCATGGTCGGCGGATTCGGGTTCTTTGAGTCCGTCCGATATACTTTCTTTATCAACGCTTTCACTATCAAAAGATTCGTCACTTATGAAGCCCGAGGTGCTTGTTCTGTCCGAATCGACTCCGCATGCAACGAAAGAGAAACAAATTATAATCGACAACAATAAAGCCGCCGATTTTTTTAAATTAAACATATCGTCTTTTCTCCTGTTTTTTAGGGGCGAATATGGTTTTCCCGTATCCGCCCCTCTGTTGTTTTGTTTTAGTTTTTACCGTTTCTTATTACGCCGCTTCTTTACTGACAAAAGTAACTTCGTCAGGATAATCGGGACTTGTTACCGAGAAACCGCCGGTTACGTTAGCGTCTATTTTTACGTTTTCAAACGTATTATTCGTCAATTCCGCAAATACGTTTACCATATCTACAGCCGAGATAATGTTCGAGTTTTTCCATACGCAATTCTTCATTTCTCTACCGATAATAGGCGTATTATCCGTTGTTCCCGATACCGATTTACCGGCGACGATTTCTACCGTAACGTTATCAAACGTAGTATTGTATGCGTTGCGGGCAATTATAGGAGTATAACCCCAACTTGCCGCCCACAAGTCTTTAAAAATTACGTTTTTAACGATTGCCCCGTTTATGGTACCGAAAATACCGTTAGACGTCTGAGACGTATTGGTAGTTATACTGTGTCCCTTCCCATCAAGAACGCCTCTGAACGCCGCTCCGCTTTCATAATTTCCTTTTCCCGTAACGAAAGTAAAGCCGTCTTCCGTATACGATACGTCGTTTAAAAGAACGTAATATCCGTATTTACTATCCGTTTCGCTGACTATTTTCACAGCATTGTACAACTCGGACATGGTGGAAATTTCTTTCGTTATTACCGTTACGGGTACGGTAACCTCTACCTTTTTACCGTCAAGCGAGATAAGGACGATGAAATCCTGTTCACCGTGCGACTGAAGAGCGTTTTTGAACATATTCGTCGTCAAGTCGGATTTCAAAGCGTAAAGTTCGTAACCTGTACTCGTTTTTATTTCAAGTATTTCGCCGCCTTCATATTCTCCGAGATTGTCGAAACTTTTCCGTTTAAATCGAAGTCCTGTCTTTGAGTCAATTTAACTTTTTCGACGGTTTCATGCTTAATCGGCGTCAACTCGTCCATCATAACCGACTTGCCGACTTCTACAACGTTGCCCTCTTCGTCAAGTTTGTCGGGGGTGTGCCCTATTTCGGCGTAAGTTCCGTTTACGGTGAGATTTTCAAATTCGTTATCGTAAAACTTCGCTCCAAACAACGACCCCCACTCTCTCGAATCGTTTATAGTTACGTTTATAACTGTATTATTGCTGAATTCTCTACAAGAAATCCAACCGTAACCGTCGCCGACAGCCGTTGTAGAAGCCGAACCGTTCACCCATTCGAACGTAACGTTTTCTATTGTCGTTCCATAAGTAGCGTAAGCGAGTAACGAACAATACTGACTTTGAGTACGCCATTTATCTTTTATCGTTAAGTTTTTAATAGTAGCGTTACGCAAAATACCGAAAATACCTTTGCCGTTTCCTGCTGCGGTTAACGTGTGACCTTGTCCGTCAAACGTTCCGAAGAAGCCGGTTGTCAATTCAAAATCGTCCGCATAAGCAACTTTTCCAAGGTCCGTATCTTCGAAATCTTTCGACATTAAGTAATATCCGTAAACGCCTTTTGTTTCAGACGATGGTTGAATGGTTCTGAAGTCCGCTCCCGACGATATTTCCTTCGTTATAAGCGTAACGGGGACTTTTATTTCGTGCGTTTCGTTTCCGCTGTCTTTTACCGTAACGATTATCGTCTGTTTTCCGTGACTACGCGTGTCTGCTTTTAATTCTTCGGGTAACGCAATAGCATTAACGTTCGTTCCGAGGTTATAAGCGCCAAGCGTAATGCTTTCAACGCTTGTATATCCGCTTATGCCGTCGATATTAAGAGCGAGGTCGGTTTTCGTAACGAGCAGATCTTGGTTAATTAAAGATGCTCTCTTATCAAACGCGCTCGCTAAGTCCTTCGCTCCGCATTCGCAAGCGGCATAGTCGTAAACCGAACCCGTCTTATCCCATACCGTGTACGAGTGATTCACTTTTTCGGTTGCATATCCGCAGACGCACTTTTCCCAATGCTGAGTTTCGTTGCTTTCGTCCGTTAATTCGTGATTTTCTTTCGTCGCTTTATATCCGCACGAACATTCGCCCCAATGCTGCTCGTCATTGTGCTGATAAGCAGTTGCGTGATTTTCTTTTTCGGTTGTATAACCGCATTCGCACGCCTGCCAATGTTGCGTTTCGTCGAATTTGCCGGTCAGAACGTGGTTTTCTTTCGTCGTCTCGTAGCCGCATTCGCATTTTTCCCAATGCTGAGCATTGTCGTTATCTTTAACGAGAGTGTGATTTACCTTTTCGGTTTTGTAGCCGCACTCGCACTCTTTCCAGTGTTGAGTATCATCGTGTTTGTCGGTTAAAGAATGGGCGTTAACTTCGGTTTTTTTACCGCATTCACATTCTTTCCAATGGTTTTCGTCGTCGCTTCCCGACATCGTGAACGCATGAGCCGTCACTTCGGACTTCTCGCCGCATTCGCATTCTTTCCAATGATTTTCGTTGTCGCTTCCCGACTTCGCGAACGAGTGAGCTGCTTCTTCCGTCTTGGAAGTACAGCCTGCGGTAGTACACTCTTTCCAATGCTTTTCGGCGTTCTTTTTCCATTCACCGTAAACGTGTTCGGCAAGTTCGCCGTATTCCTCTCCGCATTTTTCGCAAACCGCTTTTTTAATGCAAGTCGCGGTTCCGCCGCTATGTTGACACTCTTCGCTCACGCTCACGCTCGCGCTTACGCTTTCGCTATTCCTGTTCTCGCTGCTGTTGTCGCAAGACGCGAAAAACGTAACGCTTGTAAGCAGCGCAATCGTCGCAATGATTGCCGTTAATAATTTTCTCATAAATTCCTCCGATCTTATTATTGTTTTACGGACTTTAAAATAAGTCCGATATAACCGTTAGTTTTGTACGCAATCGCTCAGATGCCCCATTTGTCGTACAGGTCTGAAAGCAGATAATGTTCGCCGTAATACGCTATTCCGAGCGAAGCGAAGTCTGCTTTAAGGTTTGTTCTCATCGTTGTAATATCCGTTCCGTTATAACCGTTTTTAAAGCCGTAATTCGAATTGCTCGAATCTCCCGCAACGCAGATCATAAATCTCGGAGAAAGCGACTCAGCAAGTATATGTTGTTCGTATACTGCTTTCATATCCCCCGTATAGGAAGATATGGCGGTCTGCGCCTTTTCGACGAAACTCATATACGACTTTAAATTTGTGTTATTAAAATATTTCCAATAACCGTCGGACTTTCCGCTTGCAACGTAATTATATAAAGTACCGTAACTACTTCCCACAACATTGTAGACTATTCTGTCTATCGAATCGTACGTCGTTCCGTTTATATACCCTTTGGAAAGATTGTAACTATAAGCCTCTCTCATTCGGGAATACAGATTATACATTTCCTTATTCGCATTCGGCGCGCCGTAATATCCGCCCTCGCGGAAAGTTTTAGTCGTACCGCTTACCGTGAAGCCGAAAAACTCGCTTTCGAGTTCGAGAAGATATGCGGCTATCTGCGTTTTATAACTTTCCGTACCGCCCGTCTCTGTTACTTTTTCAAGTATTTCGACTTCCGCATTAGCAAACGCGTATTGCTTAAACGACTCGAACGCGCTTCTGTTTCTTTCACGATTTTGCCCGTTTATCGAGAACCATATCGGTTCTGCGCCCTTTGCCTTGCAAGTTCTTGCCGTATACTCGAACCACGTCAAAAGACTTTCCGTCATGTCGGTATACATCATATAATTATGGAAAAGCGTACTGTAATACCAAAAACCGATATTCTTCGTCTTATCGAGCCACGCCGAAATCTGAGTTCTTACATTATTGTTAGACGAATCGTAAATGGACATTGCCTCGCGAGAATTTCTGATTGGAGCGTATATTACGCCGAGGTGTTCGTTCATGTTTATCGTCGGCGCGTCTATAAGATAGTAATACGCCAACATATAAATCGTAAATTTCCTATCAGTATTGCCGTCGGCTTCCTGAATTTTAGCCACTACGTCGTTTAAGAATTTTACTGCGGCATCAGTTCTGTTTGAAGAACAATTTGAACAGGTACACCCTGTAAGGTCGTTATCCATAAGCGAAAACACAAGTTCGTTTACGTCGGGATAGGCGTTTAACAGCGAGCGGATATTTGCCGCCGCCGCTGAAACCATAGCGACGTATTCCGAGTTGGAAGAATCCTGCGCCCCTCCCGCCGAATAGCAAACGTCGATAACTCCGTTGTCCGTCGTTCTGAACCAACTCGGGTGAGTATCCTTGTTAGTCGCATAATCGAGCCAGTATTTCGAATTGTGATACGGCTGCATATTGCCGTTATCATCCTTAGGTCCGACCGAAAAATAACCTCTTCCGTTCAAGCCGAGTTGATCGTTCTTCCATCCATGGTGGGCATTCGTGGTGTTTCTCACGTTAAACGCCGAATCGTAAACTATATCCATTTCGGGCATAGTCAACTCGCCGTCGCCTACGTTTTCATAGGTAACTATATCGTCCGACAACGCAAGATATCCTATCGTCTCTTTAAGGAAGGTAATCGCCGCCGTTATATATTCTATATCCAAGTCCGCGCGGATAAACGCCGTATTCCCTACGGTTTTGACAACAAACTGACCAGCGTTCGGAACGGGCGAATTTCTGTAATCGTTTTTACCTACGATTATATACGCGCTCGTATCGGTCAATTCCGCCGGAAGTTCGGTCATTACGGAAACGACTATTCCGTCCGTGACCTCTTCGGAAAATCTTTCGCCCGAACCTTTCGTATAAACGATATTCCCCGACGCGCGTTTTATATGTTCGGCGATAAAAGCCGCGGCGTTAAGCGCGTAATCGTTGCCGTCCTCGTAAACTATCACATAGTCAGTCGACTTTTTGTCGGCAGAGATAAGCGTATTGCCCGTGAAATCGCGTACAACTTCGCTTGATGTAAGAAGTTGCGAACTCCCGAACGACAACGTCGTTTCATTCGCCGTAAAATAGTTCCAGCCGTTTATTTCGTTTTTGCGTTCCGCAAGCATCGCTCCGACCGTTTCGTAACGAGCGATATTATCATCGCCGAGCGGATAATCGGTTACAACTCCGTCCTTGTTCTGAACGTTGCTGAAATAACAGGCTACGCCCGCTTTTTCCGAAGTAATTTCAGGTCCGACAATATAAACGTTGCGATATGCGTTCGCCGTATCGTCGATTTTGCCGAGTATATACCCGTTCGTCCACGCCGTGTCGTAAGAAATCACGCTGTTACGCATCGTAACCGCAGACGCGGAATCTCTTGTGTTGTTTACCGTGCAGTTCCAGTCGCTAGAGGAATTTCCCGTATATCCTACATATACGTTTTCTATAATTCCCCCGCCCCATGAAGTAAGAAAACTGTTATACTGAACGCTCGCGTTTGTAAAAGCAACGTTCTTTATTACTCCGTTTTTCTGTAAAACGCTGATAAAACCCGTCCAGCGGTAAGAGGTATTGCCCCATTTCGCGCATTCGACTCTCATTCCGTTTATAGAATGACCTCTGCCGTCGAAAACACCTCTGAAACCGAGTTCTTTGTTTCCCCTATCTCTTTCCGCTAAAATCATCGGGGGAACGTAAGTTCCGTTAAAATCAATATCTCCGCCGAGCGCAAAGTAGCCGTCGTATATTCCGTCGTTACTCGTTCCGTTATATGCGTCGGCGGCTGTCAAAAAAAACGTAATTCTTCAGCGGAATTTATAACCCCCGTAGCCAACGTGACGGGAAGCACATGCGTTCTTTTTTCCGCTTTATATAAGTACTTTATTTCGAGTTCGCCCTTGCCGTATGTTTTCCCGAATTCGGAAACGTTTAAGGTTAAACCGTCCGTATTTAAACTCTTTCCGTTATAGGAGACGGAGACGAAATTCGTCTCCGTTAATCCTGCTACGTCCAGCGTGTAAGTGTCCGTCTCATTTACGTTGCCGTCTGCGATATTGAGATTTATAAGTCTCTCAGTCGTATCAGTAAGTTCCGTCGTACTCGTAGTACATTTGAACGTCCAGCCTGCAAGCGTTTTCGCATCCTTGTTAAAGTTATTGTAATCGGGCGCGTTAAGCGTACAGTTTTCAAAAGTCGCATTGTTGTTTGCGGTTATGGGGAACAGGAAATTCACTTTCGTGTCCGCGTTTACCGTGACGTTTTTCCATGAGCCACCGTACAACGCAGTTTCAACCAAAGCCCCGACGTCCCCGTTTTCATAGGGGTATGTTGAATTGCCACCGTCAAAAATATTGACTGTAACGTTTTCCACAACGCCGCTACAAATTCTCGCTATTATCGATTTACTGTAGGATACCGCATTTTTTGCATTGATAACAGTATTTTTAAACGTACCGTTCATTATTCCGAACAAGCCGCCGTTAAAATTATTTTCGCTTGATAGTAGCGTAATAGTATATCCTCTACCGTCAAAAGTACCGATGAAACCACCTGTAGATGCAACGCTCCAATCCACGGCATACGCGTTATTATCCCACGCAAAATCGCTTTCATAGGTGGAAATATCTTTTGTAAGGACGAAATATCCGTTTTTATCTCCATTTTTATAGTAACGTACTGCAGATTCGAATTGTTCCATAGTGGAAATCGTATCGGTTACGACAAACGCAGGAACGGTCAATACAACGTTTTTGGAATTTCTCGTACCCGTTACGGTTAAGGTAACGTTCGTTCCGAGTTTATCGGTCATACTACTCTGATCGGTCGTAACATCCGTTCCGTTACATTCGATTTTGGTAATCGTTACGTCCCCGTATCCCTCGCCAAGAGTGAGTTTATTCTCGGCATTAAGGGCGAAATCATAAGTATTTACAAGCGTTGCCTTTTCACCACAGGTAACGCCGTCGGGATATGCGGTTGTAGTAACCGAGAAACCGCCCGTTACGTTTGCGTCTATATTTACGTTTTCAAACGTATTATTCGTCAATTCCGCAAATACGTTTACCATATTTACAGCCGAGATAATGTTCGAATCTTTCCATACGCAATTCTTCATATCTCTGCCGATAATAGGCGTATTATCCGTTGTTCCGTTTGCCGCCGAACCGTCAAGCAATTTTATAGTAACATTCTCAAATGTCGTATTGTAAGCATTACGAGCAACGGCAGGAGCATACCCCCAACTTGCAGTTTTTTCATCGGTTATAGTAAGATTTTTAATCGTCGCGCCGTTTATCGCTCCGAACAAACCACCGGACGTATTAGTTGATTTAGTCGTTATACAATATCCATTGCCGTCAAGAGTTCCCCTGAATGCCGCTCCGTCTGCAAAATTACCCTTAGCATTGACAAGCGTAAAACCAGTCTCCGTATGCGATACATCGTTTGTTAAAACATAATATCCGTATTTGTTGGTCGAAGCGTCAACCGCTTTCGTCGCTTCCTGCAACTCGGACATTGAGAAAATTTCTTTCGTGATTACCGTTACGGGAACGGTGATTACAGCTTTCGTTCCGTCGGCTTTAAGCACAGTTACCGTAAAGTTCTGTTCGCCGTGTTTCGATTTATCGGTGAGAACTTTCTTTGCAGCCGCAGGTGATATACCGCTTAAAGCAGTTCCGTCGCCCGCGATAACGCTGAGTATTTCAAGTCCGTTATAGATTCCGAGGTCGAGTATATCCCATTTCCCGTCAAGAACAAAGTCCTGTCTCGTTTCCAAGGTTGCCGTCTCGGGTTGAACTTGCTGAATAGAATCAAACGATTCAACGTCGTTGCCAAACTTCGTCGATACAGCCGTAACTGTGACGTTTTCGTATGTGCTGTCTATATTATCCTTTTTTGCCTGCCCTATTAAAACACCAACAGAATTGTTTGAGGAAATCGTGCAATTTTTCCACTTACAGCCCGCCATTTCCTGTATTACAGGTGCGTAATTGGTTGCTGTCTGCGGGTTGCAAACAAACGAAATATCAACATTTTCAAACGTAGAATAGTAAGCAGTATAAGCAAATGCAGCCGCACCCCATTCGGGACTATACCAACCGTTATGCAACGCTAAATTTTTAACCGTCGCCTCATAAAGCGTTCCGAAAATTCCTCTAAGATTATCATATTTCCACGTTATTTTATGTCCTTGTCCGTCAAAAACGCCCTTAAACCCTTTCTTGTCACCTCTATAAGCGCATTCCGCCTTAGTAGCATAACTACCGAAACCCTCGGTATAGGATATATCGTTATTCAAAACATAATATCCGTATATATCGGTTCCGTAATAACGACAACTCGAAAGAAAATCTTCTAAGGAATTTATCTCTTTCGTTACAAGAAGAACGGGAAGCGTTACCGTGAAGTTTTTGCCGCTCTTCGTAAGCGTAACAACTACTTCTTTTTCGCCGTGATTCTTAGTATCCGCTTTTAACGCGTCGGAAACATTCAACGCCGCAGGATTTGTTCCCAAATCGTAATTGCCGAGTTTAATGCTTACAACGCCGTCATAATCGTAATTAGCGAGCGATATTGCGAAACTGCTGCCCGACATAACAATTTTCTTTCTGTATACCGCGTATAAATCTTTCGGGTTTTTAACGCGAGTCGAATCGACGTTTACAACCTTAGTTCCGTCTCTCAAAGTCCAACCGTAGAACTTGGATCCGTCGGCAAGAGTATCGCCGATAGTCGGACAATCGACAACCGTGCCGAGATAATCGACAGTCTCTTCGGTTACCGCTCCCTCAACGTGATATTTCACCGCTTTGTCGAGGTAGGTCTTTTTGAGATTAGCCTTTTCGTCTGCCGTCAACTCGGACGAACCGTCGTTAAGTTCCGCATTTGCAACGAAAGACATAGATATGCCGTTTTCCTGCGCCGTGTAAACGTAAGACGTACCGTCGTAAACGTATCCCCTTACGGAGACTTCCGTTCCGTAATCGGTAGACGGTATATTATAAAGGTATACGACGGACTGCATATAAGTAGTTCCGCCGAGCGTTACCTTTTCCCATACTCCGCTCGTATCCGAATCGGAAACGGTCGCGCCGTAGCCCGTACCCGAAACTACGAGGTCGTTGCCGTTCGTCAAACGATACGGCAAAAGAAGCGTACCCGTTTTCACGCCGCTTTTTAAAGTTCCGCTTCCGTCTGAATTTATCGTTCCGTAAGTTTTGAAGTAATTTTCGGTCATCGCGACGTGGAATTTTACGCCCGCGCCTCTCGAATCTTTAACTTTAACCGCTCCGCCGAGAACGGAAAAGTCGCTTTCGCTCGCTACGGTTTCGGAAGCGGCAAAACCCGTCGTTTTTACCGATATTGCGGAAGAAAAGCAAAAAACCGCCGCAATACTTAACGTTACAATAAGTATTTTCTTAATAGTTTTCATCATTTTCCTCCCTCCTTAGTCCCACCAGCCGGGCATATTGCCGCCGTCTACGCCGACGTCTTTTTCGTCGCCGCTAGTTCTCACGGCGTCTTGTTCTTCAAAAAGAACGAACAAAACGTCAGGTTTTTCGTAACATTTTTTCATCATTTTTATCTCCTCTCGGAAAAATCTACTTTCTCCGATATGTTTTTCGCCTTTACTTCGGCTTATGCACACCCGTCCACTTTTCGATCGATTCGTCCGACGAATTTATTTCTCCGCCGCTTTCAGCGGTCTCGTCGTCTTTCGGCGATTCTCTTGCCGATACCGACTCGCTTTCTTTGCCTGTTTCAGATTCTTTCAAGTCGCTTTCTTCGCTTACGCCGTCGCTGCTTTCCGAATTTTCAGCACCCGATTCCTCGCTTGTTTCGGTAACGGAAACGTTTTCGGACAAAATTTTGCTTTCCGAATTGCCGTCCGACGAATCGTCCGTAAAACATCCGACCGCCGCAAACGATAATATTAAAATCACACATAATATCGATAATTTGCGCATATCTTCCTGTTTTTCGTCCTCCCGGAAAGGTCGCCCTCCGTTATCCGAATACTTTTTCACAAAAATTTTACCATACCGCTAATTGCAAATCAATTGCGGTTTTTACATAAAACATTGCATTTTTATCATTTTATATTTTTTTAAATTTGTCAGAGAGATAGTTATATAACCTGTCCGCGATAAGTTTGTGACCTTTCGCATTCGGATGAAGCCCGTCGGCGGTAAGTTCGTCGGCTTTTTGAGCCTTCGGAACGGGAAATAAGTCGCTTAAATCAAGTAAATCCACACCGTTTTTTAAGGCGACCTCTCTTATCGCTTCTCTGTACTCTTCGAGAGTGTTCGCCTCTTTCTCTTTGCAACCGTGACCGCCGCGACGATTGTTCTCGTCAAATCTCGGCAGAGGCAAAATATAACATAATTTATCCCTGCCGAAACTTTCCGTAAGGTATTTCGTCATTATGTTCATCGCGCCGTAAAACGTATACGGAGTTTCATCGTCCATATTTCCCAAAGGCGCGTCGCCGTGTCCGTAATCGTTCGTTCCGCCGAAAACAAAAGTAAAATCGGCGGTTTTATCAAGATTGTCAAGACGTGACAAAAAGTCCTGATCGAAACTCCTGTCCTCAGACGGTTTGGTTTGTCGCGCTATTCTCGTCGCGCTTATTCCGTAGTTGTTTTCAATCGCTCCGAGTTTTTTGCAGAGCAAAACCGTGTATTTATCGTCGGGCGATGTAAGCCATGCCCCTGCCGTTATGCTGTCGCCTAAAAAATTTATCTTCATAAATTATATCCGCCTGTCGAAAATTTCAAGTATTCTGCGCCAGTCGTCACGCGACAGATAATGTTTTCTTTCGCGGACGTAATACGTTACTTTATCGCCGTAAATTTTACCGATTTCGGGGTCGGTTTCCTCTTTCAGCGGCTGTTCTCCGTATAGTTTCCATATTTCGGAAGCCTTTGCGGCTGAACACATTTCCGCAGGGGGGTTAGCCCATAAATCTTCGACGGCAGAGCCTACGCTTAGTACCCTCGGAGCTATTAAGGACATAAGCATATACTGCTCGAACGGCATTTCCCTTTCTTTGTCCGAATACTTTGAAAATCCCTTTGAGAACCAATGCGGAAAAACGG
>SAMEA104315420__coassemble_1267_pt1 | contig 11904 bp, 11 predicted proteins | sample SAMEA104315420__metabat2_high_PE_021 | metagenome-assembled genome bin SAMEA104315420 (sample SAMEA104315420) | gut metagenome | biome: Monkey gut; feature: monkey-associated habitat; material: faeces | place: China | collected 2013 | reverse complement strand
AAAGACGGCTTAGAGGCGGGTTCGGTTGGGGTTTTTATCGGCTAACGCCGTATACGCTCTTGTCAGTACTTCGGACACCGTTTCTTCGTCTATCGACAGATAGTCGGTAGCGATCTGCGTTGCCATTCCGTGGACGATAACCCACATAAGAAAGTGAAAGTCTCTCGCCTTTTTCTCTTCGAGTCCGAGATTGTTTGAAACCTCTCTCGCTTTTTCGTCGAAGTATTCGTCCGCCTTTTTTGTTGCCTCGCCCTTTCTCGAACGCATAAACAAAATCTTGAATAGTTCCGGGTGAACCCTCGCGAAATTGACGTAAGCGACGCCGCTCGCTTTGTAGGGCGGATACTTGCCTTTTTCAATCTCTTTTTTTGAAAAGTCCTCGTATAAGTCGTTTATCTCGCTTATTACGGCTTCTTTAAGCCCTTGAAAACTCCCGAAATTTAAGTAGACGGGTTGCGTAGAGATACCCGCGTATTCCGCGAAACTTCTTATTCCGAGACTATCTATTCCTCGTTCTTTTACCATTTCGACAGCCTTTTTTACAAGGCTTTCTCTCGTGTTCTTTTTTAAGTTTGCCATAATGCTCCAAAAAATAACGGCTGTTATTATTTGTATTTTACCACTTTGAAATTATGATGTCAAATAAATAGCGGGGTTGACAAAAAATTATCAAAAGTAACAAAACTTGCAAATTTTTGCTTTTTAGTAAGAGTTATAATCGAGGTATGATCGCTTACGTCGAGTACGTTCTCGCAGACAACTTCGTCATAGACTGTATGCTGATAAAAATCGCGAGAGGAACGCTGAAACTCGAAACTAAAAAAAGGGGAGTATTTTTATCGGCGTGTATAGGCAGCATTTTCGCCGCCATTCTACCGATATTTAAACTAAACGACGGGTTTTCGCTTATCGTGAAACTTTTAATCGGACTTCTGATGGTTTTTGTTTCGGGGAAGTTTAACGATTTTAAGTCGTACATAAGGTGCTTTTACGTCTTTCTGTTTATGACGTTTTTATTCGGCGGAGCAGTGTTCGCCTGCTTTTACGCCTTCGGAGTTGATTTCGATAAGTGGACGTATTCCAACGATTCGGGTCTGCCGCTATGCTTGATTTTAGTTATCGTATGGATGATATACTTAGTCGCAAAACGCCTTATAAAAATAATTTACGGCAAAAAGGAAGTCGTCGAATACGTCAGGAAATGCAGAATGTGGGTCGGTGATACCGCGATTACGGCAAACGCGTTTATCGACAGCGGCAACAGACTGAAATACAACGATTCGCCCGTTGCCGTATGCTCGGAAGAATTTTCTAAACTTCTGAAAAAGTCGGGCGTTTTAAAAGGGCTTTTCTCCGATTGCGTAATGCTTTCGACCGTTTCGGGGAAAAAGTTGGTTACCGTATATAAAATAGATAAATTAGAGATATATAACGGAGAAAAGCCGAATATAATATATAACGTAATGATAGGTCTTACCTCTTCCGATTTTAAGAGCAAGGGGGAGTACGATCTGCTTATAAGTCCGATATTTGCATAAAATCAAAGGTTGGAGAGATTGATATGATATTTGCAAAAATAGTAGAATTTCTTAAAAAAATGTTTGCCGTCGGCGATAATTGCGTACACTATCTTGCGGGGGCGGAGGCTCTTCCGAAGCCGTACACGCCCGACGAAGAACAGGAACTCGTCACGAGACTGTCCTCGGGCGACGAGAAAATACGGCAGGATTTAATCGAACATAATCTGAGACTCGTCGTTTATATCGCGAGGAAATTCGACAATACGGGCGTTGAACTCGACGACCTTATATCCGTAGGAACGATAGGACTTATAAAGGCGGTCAATACGTTTAATTCGGATAAAAATATAAAACTCGCGACCTATGCGTCGAGATGTATAGAGAACGAAATTCTTATGTATTTAAGAAGAATAGTGAAACTTCGCGGCGAGATTTCGCTCGACGAACCGTTAAACGTCGATTGGGAAGGAAACGAACTTCTGCTTTCCGACGTTTTGGGAACGGACAGCGACGTGGTGTATAAGGATATAGAAAAGGGCGTTGAAAAAGAAATGCTTATGGAAGCGATTAAAAAACTTTCGTCAAGGGAAAGGCGTATAATGAATATGCGATTCGGACTTGACGGAGAGGAAGAGAAAACTCAGAAAGAGGTTGCCGACATACTCGGAATATCGCAAAGTTACATATCGAGACTTGAAAAGAAAATCGTGCTAAGGCTCAAAAAGGAGTTCGCGAAACTCGGGTAGAGAATTTAGCCAACTGCTAAAATCGAAACGAGGCGGCTACATATTTTCGGGAGGTATTTTGATATGAAACAAAAAGTGGAAATATGCGGAGTCGATACGTCGAGACTAAGGCGTCTGACGGTAAAAGAAAGCGAGGAATTGCTTTACAGAATAAAGGAGGGTGACAGGGAAGCGAGAGACGAGTTTATACTTGCCAACGTAAGGCTGGTGCTGTCGATAATACGGCGTTTTGACAAATCGAAAGTAAGCGCGGACGATATGTTTCAGGCGGGAATGATAGGACTTATAAAGTCGGTCGATAATTTCGACTTATCCGTGGGCGTACGTTTTTCAACTTACGCCGTCCCGATGAGTTTAGCGTGTTGAAACTAAAAAATTTTTAATAGCGAAGCGGAACGAGCAATCGTTCCGCTTTTTTATATAAGTGGGGCTATAAGTCGATTAACGAAAGAGAACAATTAAACTATACGCTGATTAAAAATTTTCGATGAAATAAAAAAATAGTATAAAAATCGACTTATAGCCCGACTTAATTCCTTAAAAAAATAAAAAATGTGAAAATAAACCGAAAATGCTTGTAATGATATCTATAAAATGTTATAATAAATATAATAATTGCGTTGTGTGAACACAATGCGACAGGAAGACTAATCGATATGGATTTTAAACCTTTTGAGAAAAAAGTGTATCTTGCTTCTCCGACAATGCACGGAGAAGAATTGAAATATATGACCGAGGCGTATGACACGAACTGGATGTCCACAGTCGGAACGAATATCAACGAAGTGGAACGCCTTGCGGCGGAAAACGCGGGCGTAAAATATGCGGTCGCGCTTTCGTCGTGTACAGCCGCGCTTCATCTTTGTATGAAACTTGCCGGCGAAAAACTTTACGGAAGACCCGCTATCGGTCACGGAGCGTTGGAGGGCAAGAGGGTTTTTTGCTCGGATATGACTTTCAGCGCGACTTTAAATCCCGTGGTCTACGAAGGGGGAATCCCCGTGTTTATCGACACCGAAGAGGAGTCGTGGAATATGGATCCCGTTTCGCTTGAAAAAGCGTTTGAGATATATCCCGACGTAAAACTCGTCGTTTCTGCGGAGTTGTACGGTTTTACGGGAAGAATCGATTTGATAAAACAAATTTGCGAAAAACACGGCGCGCTTCTCGTCGAGGACGCCGCCGAGGCTATGGGGGCGACTCTTCACGGCAAGCCGTGCGGCTCGTTCGGGGATTACGCGGCGATAAGTTACAACGGCAACAAAATAATAACGGGTTCGTCGGGCGGATGTCTGCTTACGAACGATATAGAGGTTGCGAACAGGGCTCGCAAATGGTCTACTCAGGCGAGAGAAAACGCAAAATGGTATCAGCACGAAGAGGTCGGTTACAATTACAGAATGAGTAACGTCATTGCCGGTGTTATAAGAGGTCAGTACCCGCATCTTAAAGAGCATATCGCTCAGAAAAAAGCGATATACGAGAAGTATCGCGACGGGCTTAAGGATTTGCCGATAAAAATGAACCCGATTATCGAGGACTCGAACCCGAACTACTGGCTTTCTGCGTTGGTTATAGACAAAGATTATATGTGCAGACAGGTCAGAAGCGATTCGGAAGCGTTGTACGTCAAGGAAAAGGGAAAAACGTGTCCGACCGAGATACTCGAAACGATTGAAAAATATAACGCCGAGGGCAGACCGATATGGAAACCTATGCACATGCAGCCTATGTATCGTATGAACGAGGCGATAGGAAGAGAGGGTTCTCTCAGATGTCGCACGAACGCGTACATCGCAGGCGGGGTAAAAAGCGTCGGCGCGGATATATTCGAACGCGGTTGCTGCCTGCCGAGCGATAACAAGATGACCGATATGCAGCAGAATATTATCATTGAGATTATAAAGAGTTGTTTTTAAGATGAAAGAATTTTTTGATATACTCACCTCGTCTTGGTGGGGAATAACAGTTATAGTTCTCGTTTGCGTAATCGTATGGTTTCTTTTATCGGCGGCGCTGTACAGGCAGTTTTTCAAACGGTTTTATGATTTTGTCCTGTCGTTTATAGCGATAATCGTTTTATCGCCGCTACTCCTGATTTTGACGATTGTCGGCGCGATAGCGATGGGCGGAAATCCGTTTTTCGTTCAGCCGAGGCCGGGGAAGAAAGACAAAAACGGTAATGAGAAGATTTTCAAACTGATAAAGTTCAGGACGATGAGCAACAAAAAAGACGAAAACGGAAATTTGTTGCCGGATAAGTTGCGACTGAATAAATACGGAAGAATTTTGCGTTTGACTTCGCTCGATGAATTGGGCGAACTGCTGAATATCTTAAAAGGCGATATGTCGATAGTCGGCCCACGTCCGTTGCTTGTAAGTTATCTTCCCTATTATACCGACAGAGAACGACATAGACACGACGTCAGACCCGGATTAACGGGCTGGGCTCAGGTAAACGGAAGAAACTTTATATCTTGGGAAGAGACGTTCGACTTGGATTTGTACTATGTTAAAAAAATTTCTCTATTTCTTGATATTAAGATTATCTTATTGTCTGTAAAGAAAGTTTTGAGCCATTCCGATATTACGGATGCGACGCAAGGCGTAGACGATAGCAGCGGCAAAAAAGTTCACGATGCTCTTGACGTGGAGAGGAGAGATTCCGATGTTAAGTGAGATTGGTTCGACTTTTTGGAGTTTTTCGCTTGATTCTCCGCAAAGACGTATTAAACTGTGGTGGGAAACCGACGATTATTATCGTATTTATTTTAAATCCGGCAGGAATGCGATTAAAGCAATTTGCCGCACATTAAAAATCAATAACGCAAAAGTATTATTGCCTATATACACTTGCGAAACGGTTATACAGCCGTTTCTTGAAGAGGGTTGGAAAGTCGATTTCTACAGAATAAACAAAGATTTGACGGTAGACGATGATTTTCTTAAGAGAAAAGTCGAGAGTTTTAAACCATCCGTTGTTTTGTTTCACGGTTACTTTGGTTTTGACACTTTAACAAGTTCATTGCCTTTGATAAAATGTTTGCGCGATAGCGGAATTGTTATTATCGAGGATATAACCCAATCGCTTTTTTCAAAGCATTATATTGAATTTGCCGATTATTATATCGGGAGTTTGAGGAAGTTTTTGGCTATTCCCGACGGTGGTGTTCTCATATCAAAAACAAAACTATCGATTTCAAACGTTATGCCGGCGGATAAAGAAACGTTTGCGGTTGCTCAAAAGGCGTTTGAAGAAAAAAACGAGTATATGGGATCGGAGATCAAGGATCCTAAGTTGAAAGACAAATTCAGAGAGCATTATAGGGAATTGAATTGTCTTATAGCGAAGAATGACGCATTGATGGAAATAAGTTGCGAATCAAAGATTATCTGGGATTCGTGCGATATCGAACAAATATGTGTTAAACGTTCTGAGAACTATGAGTTTTTAAATAAATTTTTGAAAGATATCAGCGGGGTTGATAAGATTATTTCAAGCAGTATGAAAGCAATTGCCCCGTTATATCTGCCTGTTTACGTTAAAAATAACAGATTGGCATTGCAGGAATATCTTGCAGCGAATTGCGTTTATTGTCCGGTGATTTGGCCTATGCCGAATCAAATACAAAATATGGATAACGAGACGAAATATATGTACGAACATATGTTGTGTTTGCCGATAGATCAACGATATGGTTGTGAAGAGATGAAAAAAATAATCAGTTTACTGCGCATGTATGATTGTGACGGAAGAAAATAAAATGGATAAACTTGCTATTATAGGAAGCGGCTATATGGCGCGAATTATTGCAGAACGCGCTAAAGAATTAAAAATAGAGAGCCATTGCTTTTCAAATGATGAAAATTCGGTGGCGGTAAACGTGGCAGACTTTTTTCATAATGTCAGTATTCTTGATTTAGACAGGCTTCTTTATGAATGTGAAAAAATCGGTATAAACGGTGTAGTTGCAACTACCGAACTTACTATTTTCCCGACTGCATACGTTGCAAAGCAAATGAATTTGCGGGGAAATAATATCGAGGTCGCAAAATATATAACCGATAAAACGGTTGTCAGAGAAAAAGTGAAAAACGTCGAAAATCTCTTTCAGCCTGCTTTTTGGAAATGCGACGGCTCTATAATCCCTCAAGTCGATCATTTTCCGGTAATAGTAAAACCTATTGCAGGGGGCGGAAAAAGAGGACTGTCGGTAGTATATTCAGTTTCTGAATTGAAACAGGCAATAGAAGAGGCAATCGATGTTTCTAAGGTTAAAGGGGCTTTGGTTGAAGAGTATTTGGACGGAGGAAAAGAGTACTCTGTTGAGAGTTTGTCTTATGAAGGACGACAATATATTCTTCAGATAACTCAGAAAGACAGTTCGGGACCGCCGCACTGTGTAGAACTCGGGCATCATCAACCTGCAGAGTTATCCGAGGAGATGAGAAATTTAGTTAAAGAAGTGGTAAAAAACGCGCTTATTGCAGCGGGCATTACTAACGGGCCGTGTCATACCGAAATAAAAATAATAAACGGTCGTATATATTTAATTGAAATAAACGGGCGACCGGGCGGAGATCACATAGCGTATCCGTTAACGGAGTTAAGTACCGGTTATCCGTATATTACGGGAATAATACAAGCGGCTCTGGGGAAGTTGGATGAGTCTAAACTTTTAAACCTTGAACATAATTATTGCGGAGTTTATTTCGTTACGACTCAGACCGCTTATCTGAAAAAAATCTTTGATAATTGCGATAAGGAACCATGGTTTTACAAAAAGAACTTTGTAAGCGAAGAGTTGCATCCTATTACGCATAACGATGGCTTTAATACCAATTATTTTATGTATTATTCAAAGTCTGGAAAACCGAAAATTTAAAAAAAGGAAACGTGTATATGAGAACAATTTTAATAACGGGAATCGGTGGATTAACCCCTCGGTCGATAGCGCGAACTATAAGAAAAAATCATCCCGACTATAAACTGATCGGTTGCGACGTCGAAAAAAAAGCCATGGGTTTTTTTATGAAAAATCTTCTCGACGAATATTATATATGTCCCCGTTGTACTTCATCGGAGTACTTTCCATGGGTGGAAAAATTGGTCTGCGAAAAGGGTATAGAATATGCTTTCGTTCAGCCGGAGAGCGAGATTGTGGAGTGGGGCGACTATTATGAGAGAAACGGGAAATATCCTTGTCCGGTATTTATGGGAAGCAAGATTCTTTCGGAGTCGTTGCGTGATAAGTCAATTATGGCGGAACTTCTTAAGGATACTGACTTTATACCAAAAACTATAAAAGTGACGCAAGATAATCCAAGATATGAAGATGTTGAAAAAAATATAGGTTTTCCTTGTTGGATTCGGGCAACAGAGGGGACCGGAGGGTTAGGATCGCTGCGTTTAGATAATTTAGACAGTTATAAAAGTTGGCTGTTCATAAACTCTCGAATTCCGGAGTTTACGGTAAGCGAGTTTCTTACCGGCAGACATCTGGCAAATCAGATGTTGTATTACAATGGTGAATTTGTTAAGGGAGCGGCGTTGGAATGCGTAGAATACGTTATGGCTAATACGGCGCCCTCTCACGTTACGGGTAATACGCACTTTGGTCGATTCTTAAATGAGGACAGAATTAACAAGTTCTGTGATAATTGCATCAAATATTTAGAAGGGAAACTCGGATTGCCTGCTCACGGTATTTTATCTTTTGATTTAAAGGAAGATAAAAACGGCAACTTGAAAGTGACGGAGGTTAACATTCGTCATATGGCATACACAGGAGTCATGGCTGAAGTCGGCTTTGATTTGATAGAGGACACTATCAAAATTATGGAAGATGGCAATTGTGACAACGTTAAACGAGATCCGTTTTATCATTACGATAAGCCGTATGTGTTTTTGCGTGACGTTGATGTGGAGCCGATTGTGCTGGAAAGCGAAGAGATATTCAACAAAATTTGATTCGCCATAAAGAGGGATAGTTATGGACATTCTAATCGTTTCTCAGTATTTAAGAGATATTGAAAATTTTGAAGGAAACAACAGCAGATTCGTTTATCTTGCAAAACTACTTGCTAAAAACGGCGATAATCAAGTGGAGATCGTCACGTCGGATTTTAATCACGCCACTAAGAAAAATTTTCAATCGGTGGGGAAATTGCATAATGTGGCGGTTACTGCCATACATGAACCGGGTTATCCGAAGAATGTTTGTTTAAGGCGGTTTTCGAGCCATAAAAAACTTGCGAAGAATATTAAAAAATATTTAGACAATAGAAAAAAACCAGATATTTGCTATTGCGCAGTGCCTTCTTTATCTGTGGCAGACGTTGTATCGAAGTATTGTAAAAAAAACAATATTAAGTTTATTATTGATATTCAGGACTTGTGGCCCGAAGCGTTTAAGATGGTTTTTCATGCGCCCATAATAAGCGATGTGATTTTTGCGCCCATGAAAAAGCAGGCAGACAGAATATATGCGTTTGCCGACCAGATTGTGGCGGTTTCCAAAACGTATGCGGATAGGGCAAAATCTGCAAATAAAAAGTGTAGCAAACCGATTGTTGTATATCTGGGGACGGATAAGAGTGATTTTGATAGTTACGCGCGTAAAAAACTTGAAGAAACGACACTTAGCAGAGATATAGTTGACGGCCTTTGCTTAAACGTTGAAGAAGAGGCGACGGCAAATAACGGGTTGTCGGAATCGTCAAAAAATAAAAAAGTAAGAATTGCATATTGCGGCACCCTTGGGCACAGTTATGATATTTCATGCGTGATTGAAGCGATAAAATCTCTTGATGATTCATATAAAAACAAGGTCGAATTCGTGGTGATGGGAGACGGTCCGCGAAAGCAAGAATTTATGGCAGAGGCAGAGGGCTTGCCTGTGTTTTTTACGGGAAGACTCTCGTACCCGGATATGGTGTGGTTATTAAAACGTTGTAGCATAGCCGTTAATCCGATTACAAAAGGGGCGGCGGGAAGCGTAATTAACAAACATATGGATTATGCCATGGCAGGATTGCCTGTTATAAATACGCAAGAGAGTCCCGAGTATAGGGGGTTAATAAATAAATATCAGGCGGGAATAAATTGCAGGCCGGATAATTCGCATGACGTTGCAGATTCTATAAAAATGCTGATTGATAATCGAAATAAAATGGCGCTGATGGGGAATAACTCATTAAAAATGGGCGAAGAGTGTTTTGATAGAGCAATTACATATAGTAAATTAGTCGATTTATTTGAGTGAAAATGAAAATCTTAATTATCAGTCATAATCCGATATCAACGTATCAAAGTATGGGAAAAACTTTTCTTTCCCTGTTTCATTGTTTTCAAAGGGAAGAGTTGTGTCAATTATATATTTACCCAAGCATTCCCGACGTTGACAAATGTAATTCTTATTTTAGGGTTACGGATAAAGAAGCCTTACAAAGTTGCCTTACCAGACGGGGAATAGGCAGGGAGATAGGAAGCGATGAGATCCGTGTGGCAAAAAAGGGATTGTTTGAAAACGAAAAAGATGAAAGCATATACCGAAACCCCAAAAATCAGCAAGCGTTTCGGATGCTTCTGCGTGATGACGTGTGGAAGTTTTCAAATTGGTTTAACAAAAGAACAAAGAAATGGCTGAATAAGGAGAAGCCGACGTGCATCTTTGTGGCTCCCGGCACGGGTAAATTTTTATACAATATAGCAATAAAAATATCAAAAAAATACAATTTGCCGATAGTTTCATATATTTGTGACGATTATTATTTTCTTAAACCGAAGCGCGGTTTTTTAGAAAAAAAATGCTCAAAACAATTGAAACGCAAAATTGAAGAATTCTTCACGTTTACGACTTATATAGTTGCAATCAATAATGGAATAGGTTGTAATTTTTCCGATACGTTCCGGTTACCGTACAAGGTCATTATGACTGGCAGTAATTATCCGATTTGTCAGGAGGTTAAGCAGCGCGAGACCATAAACTCGATTACATATATGGGAAATATTTGTTGTAACAGATATAAATCTCTTGCGGAAATCGGAATTGCGCTCGATGAAATCAACGCCGAACACGGTTCTAATTACGAATTACATATATATACGGCTGAGAAAAACGAAAAAATGCTTCAATGCTTAACGGCTTGCAATTCCATAAAATTGAATGGCTTTATAGCAGGAGACAAATTCGTCGAAACTTTCCTCTCCGCAGATATGTTGCTTCATGTGGAGGCATTTGATGAGGAGAGTATCGATTTGGTTAAGTATTCCATTTCGACAAAGATAGCAGATAGTTTAGGAAGCGGTATTTGCCTATTCGCTTATGGTCCTGCTTGTGTGTCTTCAATGAAACATTTGATTGAAAACGACTGCGCGATTTACGCTTGTTCGAAAACCGAACTAAAGGAAAAGTTGTTTTTTGCGTTTAATAACAGAAAAATGAGAGAAGAAAAAGCGCGGAATGCTTTGATTGCCGCGCATAAGTATCACGATCCAAACGTTACGAGTCGTGAATTTTATTCCCTTATGGAGAAAATAAGTGAAGGTACTTCAGGTTAACTGTGTTTTTAATAAAGGCAGTACGGGCAAAATTACATACGATATTCACTCGGAATTATTAAAACAGGGCTACGACTCTGTCATTTGTTATGGCAGGGGTGAAAAAACAAAGGAAAAGAACGTTTATAAAACGTGCGGCGAGTTTTATTCGAAATGCAATAATTTTTTATCGAGACTTACGGGTCTTATGTATGACGGATGTTGTTTTTCGACGAAAAAGTTGATATCGATTATAAAAAAAGAGAAACCCGACGTAGTCCATCTTCAATGCTTAAACGGTTATTTTGTCAACGTTTATCGTCTGATTACATGGTTAAAAAAGAATAATGTAAAAACCGTTTTGACGCTTCACGCCGAATTTATGTATACGGCGAACTGCGGATATGCTCTGGATTGCGACAGATGGCAATCGGGCTGCGGCCGTTGCCCAAGGTTGAAACGCGAGACTAAGAGTTTTTTTGTTGACGGAACGGCAAAGTCGTGGTTAAAAATGAAGAAAGCGTTTGATGGATTTAACGACAATCTTGTTGTTGTTTCGGTTTCGCCGTGGCTTATGGACAGGGCAAAGAAGTCTCCTATTTTGCAGAATAAAAAACACGAAGTTATATTAAACGGCGTCAATACGGAAATTTTTCATTGTTACGATACTTCGGAATTGCGTAAACAAATGGGACTCGACGGTAAAAAGATTATATTTCACGCAACGCCGGCGTTTAATAACGACGTAAACAGTATTAAGGGCGGTTACTACGTAATAAAACTTGCGGAGAAAATGCTTGACGAAAACGTGATATTTGTTGTAGCGGGAAATTATCCGAACGGATTAAAAGTCCCGTCTAACGTATTGTTATTAGGCAACGTATCCGATCAAATCTTGTTGGCGAAATATTACTCGATGGCTGACGTTACTCTATTGACAAGCAAGAAAGAAACCTTTTCAATGGTGACGGCGGAAAGTTTGTGTTGCGGGACGCCTGTCGTAGGCTTTAAAGCCGGCGCGCCGGAGCAGATAGCAATACCCGAGTACAGTTCGTTCGTGGGCGGCGGAGGAAAGAGGATCCACCCTCTTCCTTAT
>SAMEA104315420__coassemble_1257_pt1 | contig 11988 bp, 9 predicted proteins | sample SAMEA104315420__metabat2_high_PE_021 | metagenome-assembled genome bin SAMEA104315420 (sample SAMEA104315420) | gut metagenome | biome: Monkey gut; feature: monkey-associated habitat; material: faeces | place: China | collected 2013 | reverse complement strand
CGTGTTAAACTCGTTGTTGCCGAATTGCGCCGTCGCTTTGTACGGCGTCGCAGGGCGTCGATAGTAGTTGTTTTCGATATGCAAACCGGTAACGTCAACAAGAGATTTATTGTCCGAAGAAAGCGATTCTTCGCCGCTTTGAACGAATCCGAGATACCCTGCGGGGTTTACGTCTCCGTCGTTTTCGCTCTCGTATACTACGCTGTCGTTTATCGTAAGAACAAGCCTCTTCGTTCCCGACACAACGATTTTAACGCTCGCGGTTGTACCGTTCAGTCCGACGTTTTCCTTTTTAACACTCTCCGTACCGCCGTAATAAATCCCGTCAGAATCCTGCTTAAAACACAAAAAAGTTCCGCCGTCCGAAATTTCGCATTTCAGTTTAGGCGATCCGAAAATAAAACCGAATTCGTTGCCCGAAATTATTTTCGTAACTTCGACGGTAAATCCGACGACAAGATTTTCTTCGAATTCTTCACCGTACGCAACGGAAGTGTACGACGTAAAAATCTTCCCGACGTTTCCTGTTTCGAAGCGAAGGGATGATTTTTGTTTGTTTAAAGATATCCCCGAATTTTTTGAATATAACCAATCGCCGCTATACAACTCGTCGTTGTCATAGAGGGAGCCGTCCTCTATAACGGCTCCCACCGTGCCGGCGTCAACGACAGTCGGATTCGTAAAGCAAAGAGCAAACGTCATTACCGTTACGATTATCCCGCATATCGCTTTTAACCTTTTTTTCATAGTTTTTTCCTTATAAGCCCGCGTCGTTAAGAAGGCTCTTCCAGTTGCTCTTCCACCAGCCCTTTTCTTTTTCGTTGTATTGGCTCAAAGTTAAGCAATCTTTGCCGTAAGTCATCTCTCTTACGGGACTGTAATTATAAAGGAAACTTATTCCCGCATTATAGTATAACGGAGTTTTAAAAGCCTTATCGACTCTGCTTCCGCCCGCTTTCGTAATATCGATACACGACTTGATATAAGCGGTATCCTGATCCGCGTGCTTTCTTACGCTACCGTCGCTGTATGCGGCGGGAAGAATCATTCTGCAGGTGTTTTCCATTATTTCAAGAGCTTTATCGCTGTAATAGTATGCAAGGAACTTCTTTACCGTATCTTTCTTCTGTGACGATTTGGGTACTACCGTAGTGTACTGTTTGCTTTCTACGGAATAAAGATTTCTCGCTTCCCTTACTCTGTTTACGATTTTTTCGTCAACCGTTTTTACGTATTCTTTCTGAGCGTCCGTCGCGTCTCCGTCAACGTAAGAAACTATCGCGACCAACTGGCTCTCGGTAAGTCCGAGTTTTGTTCCGAGCGCGCTTATGACGGGCGTTTTCATCATTTTGAAAGTATCCGTATACGACGTTTCCTTCATTTCGTTTTCGAGCCACGAACCGTTGGGAGCCATAACTCCTCCGCGATTAAGCATTTTGGTTTGCGACTCGGTATGCGACAGAACGTTCGACCCGACGTAAACGTTGCCTTTTGCCGACATAAGATCATAAATAACCGCGTTTGCCGCGTCTTTTGCGGTATTGTTGGCGAACAGGTCTATCGAATTTACTTTTTCGTTTCCGTTATCGTCAACGTAGACGGAATCCCAGAGTTTATTGAAATTTTCGACTCCCGAATACTGCGCCATCCATGCGTAAATTATGTAGTACCAATATTCATAGTAATGGATAAACGGCGTAAGCCCGTCCGAAACCATATCCGAACACAGGTCTATAAATTGATTGGTGGTCTTAGGAAGCGAATAATTCTTTTCGCCGAAAATAGTGTCGTTATACACAAGTCCGCACACCGCGCTTGCATACGGAATCGAATAAATCTTTCCGTTCGCAGAAGTACTCAGAGCAAGAGTTTCCGAAGAAAATCTGCTTTTCAAAGTTTTTCCGTCAACGCTTGTTTCGAGAAGTTCGTCCAACGGTTCAAGATATTTCGTTCCCGCGTTATAGTTGGTTAAAACCGAAAAGTACAGGTCGTAATCAACCTCGTCGGGAGTAGTCCAGATCTCTCCGCCCTGAACGGCGCCCGTAGCCGTAAGGTCAACTTTTAAACCGGGGTTGTCCGCTTCGAATGCGGAAATTATGTTATCCATATATTCCCGACCGAATCCCGCAGACCAATAGTACACGGAAATGGTTTCTTCCTTTCCGCCCGTATTTCCGGAATTTCCGGAATTACCGGAATCACCGGTACTGTTGTCTCCGTTTTGCGTACAAGCGCAAAAACCGAGGGTCATGCCTAAGGCACATGTTGTTGCTACTATTTTTTTAAAAATATTATTCATTTTTAACCTCCTTATGATAATATTTTTTTATCCTTTTATATGTTTTTTATCCTTTTATGCCGCCTATGGATACGTTTTCAAGTATTGCTTTATGTCCGATAAGATAAAGCAGAAGAGGCGGAATTGCCGATATTATGGTCGCTGCCATTAAAATATCCTTTCTTGCCCGAAACGTCATTTCCGTTTCGAATATATAAACGCCCGTCGCAAGCGTAGGCAATTTCGGCATATAAACCAACGCCGTATCGTAATCGTTCCAGACCGCAACGGCCTGCATTATCAACAAAGCCGACAACATTCCTTTTGACAGAGGTAAAATTATTTTAAATAAAACAACGTAATCGTTTGCTCCGTCTATCATCGCCGCTTCCGAATACGTCGGCGATATTCCTCTGAAAAACGCGCACATAAACAGATTATACGACCCGAAACCGCCGAGATAAGACAACAATATCTTCGGGGAGTTTATAAAACCCAGCGTGGAAAACAATCTGTATCTCGCAGGAAAAGATCCGATAATCGGCAACGTCATCATGATAATATTCATAGTTACGAGAAAATGTCTGCCCGGAAATTCATATTTCGTCACGGCGTAAGCCATCATCGTCGCCGCAAATACCGAACAAAAACTACCGCCGACCACGAGCCACAACGAATTGAAAATCATTCCGAACATTCCCGTTTTATTTACTTCGAAAAGTCTGAAAACGTCCGCATAATTTTCGAAATGAAGCGCAGCAGGCCATTCCCAAGGAGTCATGATTACTTCGTTATGAGTTTTCAATCCGGAAAGAGCGCCCCAGAAAAAAGAAAAAATATACGAAAATCCTACCGAAAAAAGAATGACGAACGCTATGGCGAAAACCACAATCTCGCTTCCGCTTCTTTTGCGTATTCTGTTTCTTTTAGGAGTTTTAAATTTAACCATAACATTCCTCCCTTTAATACTGCACGTCTTCGACTTTATTTAACAGCCATCTCGAAACAAATACGAGCGGCAACGTAAGTACCGTAAATATCAAACCTACCGAGGCGGCGTAATTGTATTTATTCGACGTTATCGGAACTTTATATACGTTCGCAAATATATAATAAGCAATCGTCGTCGTATTGTAACTTCCGCCCGTAAGCAAAAGTATGCTTCCGCTTGACATAAACAACCCCGTCAGTTGCAACAAAATAAGCGTGCTGAGCGTAGGAAATATCAGCGGAATAATAACCTTGACCATTTCCGTAAACCAGTTTATTCCGTCGAGTTGTCCCGCCTCTATAACTTCCGTAGGTATCCTCGATAACGCTCCGCCGAACAGAATAAAGTTGCCGGCAATTCCCATCCACACGGAATAAGCCATTACCGTTCCCAACGAGTATTGGTATGAACCCAGCAAAATTATGGGAAACTCGGAATGATTCAGAAGTTGTATCAGTTTTGCAATCGGTCCGGACGGTTCTACCACAATCTTGAATATCGTCGCCCATACTACGGCTGACAATATCGACGGTATAAAAAATACGATCTGAAAAAATTTATAAAACAGTATTTTTTTATACATAAAATACGACGTCATAAAAGAAATCGGCAACATTATTATACCGAGCGCGAAAAATTTAAACGTATTTGTCAGCGCGATATACAGCTCGGAGCTTCTGTTGCTCTGGGTAAATGCCTCCCAAATCATCACGTAGTTGTCAAAAGACCAGTAAGTTACCGGTTCGTTCGTTAAAATATCGATCTTTTTTTTCTGAAACGCCATCAAAAACGCGCCGGTATTTTGTATGACGTAGAAAACGATAAAGTTAATAAGCGGAAGAATAATTATCGACAACACGAAAAGATTTTTTCTGAGTTTGACTTTTTTCTTCTCTTTGTTCAATTCGTCAATGTTCACTTTTTTTCCCTTCTTTTTTATAATTTTGTTTAAAATCCGACCTGTATTGCGCAGGCGTAATGCCGACGTGACTTTTAAATATCCTCGCGAAAGAAATATAGTCCGTATATTCTACCTGCTCCGCAACCTCGTCCATCTTCAAATCGGTTGTGGAAAGCAGACTTTTTGCTCGGTTAATCTTCTTCATTACTATGAAATTCTGAACGGACATTCCGCGCTCTTGTCTGAATATCCTGTAAAGATACGATTCTTCATAACCGAATCTGCCGGATAAATCTTTAACCGTGACGGTGCTCAGATTGCTGTCTACGTAATTTGAAACGGATTCTATTAAAATGCCTTTTTCGGTTTTCGGCGTTTCCGTATCTCTTGTCGTATTGACGTTTTCGATATGAGCCAATATGTTATACGTCGCCGCGTGAATGACAAACGTCGGATCGTTACCGTTCTGAATTTTTCCGTACAGTCCGCGGATTTCCTTTTCGACGATAGCGGTATTTATACCCTTTATTGTTAAATACTGACTCGTGATGTTGCACTTTCCCAAAACGTTGTCGCAAGCGCTGCCCGAAAACGAAAGCCAATAGCGGACGCAACCGTCTATATCGTCTGCACGATATTTATGCTCATACCCGGGGAAAACGCAAATAGCCTCGTTTTCTCCGACGGTTACGGTCGTTTCCGTTTGTTTGTCCCAAATAGTAAAACGACACGTTCCCTTTTTTACGAAATGCAAAATATAATTAACCCTGACTTCTTTAAACTCGTATGCCGGGGGCGAATAATACCAACCGAACTCGTCGACTTTAAAATCCGAGCCGATATTGTTTGAGTTGTAATATATCCAGAAACTCCTCATGACTTTTACCTTTTTAGCCGTTATGTTTTATAATGGTGAACATTCGCGCTTGTATCGAATTGAAATCGTTTTGCACGTCCGACTCGAAAAACATATTTCTCGTAGCAAAACCCGCAACCCGCAGATTACGTCCCGTTGTCGTAAACAAATATTTTTCTGTGTACTCAGGCGTTCCGACTTCGTACACGTCGTATTTTTCATCCGATTTCAACCCCTCGACGTACACCCTGTGGGGATAAGCGTACAAAACGTAATCTTTTACGGCTATCGTTGTTACCGCCGCTGTTTTATCGTCGTTCACCGCCGTCCACACGGCGTTTTCGCCGTCGGACAACAAGTCGCCGTAATACAACTGTCCGTTCTGCATTATCGTTCTGTATTTTTTGTAAAAAGCAATCTGATTTTTAATTTCTTTTTTACAAGCGTCGCTTGCCGAGGTTAAATCGAACTCATAACCGAATGCGCCCACACACGATACAATAAAGGAATTTTTTAATGACGTCGAGTTGAACGTGTGATAATTCGGATTATGCCCTATATGGGCGCCCATGGCGGATTGCGGATAAGCCCTCAGCGTTCCCTCCTGAATTTTAAGCCTTTCTCTCGGATCCGTGTTATCGCTTGCCCATATCTGCGGCACGTAACACAGCATTCCCAAATCAAACCTGTTACCGCCTGCCGCGCAACCTTCGATAAGCAAATCTGGAAACATAGTCGTTATTCTTTCAAGAATATCGTAGAGGGCGATAACGTAATCGTAAAACAATCTGCCCGAATTTATAAGTTCGTATATTCCCCTGTTGCAATCCCATTTCAGATATTCGGCGTTACTTCTTTTTACGACGGACGCAATACAGTTTACCACGTAATCTCTCGCCTTTTCGTTCGTGATATCAAGCAATATCTGGTTTCGTATCTCTATCGGTTTTCTGTTGCCGTCGATCATGGCGTATTCGGGATGTATTTGAAACAACTCGCTTTTAACGCTTATCATTTCAGGCTCCATCCATATCCCGAATCCGAGACCTTCTTTTCTTACCGACGAGGAAATCTCTTCCAATGTCCCCCCGAGTTTGTCCCTATTTTCAACCCAATCGCCGAGCGACGTCGAATCGTCGTTGCGTTTACCGAACCACCCGTCGTCCAACACAAATAACTCGATGCCCAAATCGCGCGCTTCGCGGCATAAATTTTCTATTTTCGTCCTGTTTATCCCGAAGAAAAAACTCTCCCAACTATTAACGAGTATGGGTCTTGCCCTGTCTTTCCATTCCCCGCGTATAACGTGCTTTTTCACGAAATCCCTCATCGCGAACGACACGTCGTTTTCGCTGCGACCTAATACGAAAATCGCTTCGGGAGAATAGAAAGATTCGCCGTTTTTTACTTCGTAATCCAACAAATAATCGTTTATTCCGCTTAAAATTCTCAATCCCGAAACTTCCGAATAATCGATTATTTCCTTATGATTTCCCGAATAAATAAGGTTCGTCGCGACGCTATAACCGTGTACGCCTTCTTTGGAAACTTCCAGATACGGGTTAGCCGAATTTGACGACATACCCGAAAAAGACGCTATGGAAAACGTACCCGGAGTGACCGCCCTTTTTTCTATTTTTCTTTCTTGCCCGTATTTTCCGTTAAGCGTAGTCGCGGTAAATCTTCCGAAACCCAAATCAAGTTGAAGACTCATAAGTCTCTTGATATATACGGAGTCCCCGCTGCGATTGTTAATTTTTACATACGAAGCAATGACGTCGGAATCGTCGAAAACGGTAAAGAATTGTTCTACTTCCACACGGGCATCCGTGTCCTCATACAAAACCCTTAAACATTCGCTTTCGCCGTAAGACGACCTCATTCCTTTTATCTCCGGTTTATTGCGAAGAACTTCGCATTTTACCGTCTCCGGACGAAAAACGGAACTCCCGTTTGAACGGACTATATGTATCATAGTTTCTCTGTTTGTTCCGTCGCCGCAGGTTGATATCAATCTTTTATCCGAATAAGCGTCATCGGCAGAATAGCAATTAGGAGAATTGTCTTTCCCAAGCCATTTATACTCGTCGCTTTTATCTATTTTTTTGCCCGAATACAATAATGATAAACCTGTATTGATTTCAAAAATCATACTGTTGTTAAGGGTGTAAATTATTATATTATTGTTATTTATCGATATCATATCTTCTTCCTGTTTCGTTTATCACGTTTAAAATTATAAAGAATCCGACAAGATTTTTCAAGGTTGAAATATTGCATATTTGTAAATTAAATCTTGTTTTACCCAAGTCCGAAATGACGTTTACATATATTTCAAATCTATCTTCCGATTCCCCTTTTATCTTTTTCATATTTTCTCCTTTGTATTTCGCGATTTTACAACATATAACTGTCAAAAACATAGGACGATTCAAAAAGCAAAGTCTTGTCAATTAAAGCAATTAGACGGGGAATAATTGCTCCGTTAAGTAATCTTAAGGTCTTGAAACGAATTGCCTACGGCTTCAGAAACATTAACGGTTCGAAAAAATAATGTCCGAGCGTTCTTACAGTAATTCCGGTATTTTTCGCAATTAAACGTTCAGTTTGAAACACATCCTTAAACATGGCTTTTCATCAGGAATAACCTACGTTTTCGCATATAAAAAGACCTTGAAACAGAACAATTAAAGTTCATATTTCAAGGTCTATTCAGATGCGGCTCGTGGACAAAAAGCCTCATTTTGCCGAAAATTACGGGGTGTAAAAACCAAAAGGTCTAATCTTTACCCCACCATTCAGAAATCTAAATACACCAAGAATCCCGCGACTGCGGACACCGCGAATTCTTGAATTCTTGAAAACCAAAACCTTAAAAATCGCAGATTTTATAAGGCTTTTTCAGAACATTTAAGAATCACATACCACCTATTTTTTGCAACCTTAACTGGAACCATGGTCATAAAACAGACTCACCAAATTAATTTATACTCTGCCTTTTGTTTGGCAAATATTTCATTAAGATTATTATTGACAGCGTTCATTTCTTCTATTAGATTTTCGAGTCGCTCATAATAAAATGTTGGATCAGTTTCCAAATGTTTTGCAACCAAATCCTCCTTAAAAAGACGATGTACAACGAAGTTGCGTTCTTTGCACATAGCCTTGAGCCACTCTTGTGACTTATCATTAAAATATCCCAATTGTCTTGCCTTTTCTATTCCAAAGCCTAATGGTTTCTTTTCAAGTTCTTTGTATAATTTTTCCGCCCGTTTTGCGAATTCATTATACTCGTAAACAAACATAGAATCCCTATCTTCAAACTCACGCAATATTTCATCAAAAGCCAACACATTTGCCAGCGTGTATTCTATCATTTGCGATAGATTGACTATTAAACCGACTTTACCCCAAAGGTGAAGCAACTCTTTTTTATACTTATTCATATATTGGATTATACCACAAATGTTGCACTTTGTCAATTCGAGTGTTTTTTCACAACAAAAAAAGGCCGATGGACTTATCATCCACCGACCCTGTTTTTATATCGTCGCAGTTTTTACAATTCCCACCTTGAAATTGAACGTTAGTTGATTGCCTTTTACTATTACATTATCTATAAGACGGCGGAACATTTCTCCATCGAACTCGTCCGTCGGATGCATTTCGTTTATTACTTCAAGAATATCTTTTAGCCTCTTCGTCTCGGCTAACCTATCGTTTTCCGTCGATTGTATTTCCTTTTGCTCTCGTTCAAGTTTTTCCACTTCATCGGCAATTTCCTGTGCCTTTGCGATATATAATTCGTAAGCTATTTCGCCCGCTCTCTTTTTGCGGTTTATATCAATCATTTCCGCTTGCAGAGCCTGCATCCGCAGTAATATTTGTTCATCTCGGTTATTGTCTTTTTCGCTCAATGTGCTTGTAACATTTTCTTTTAGGATTTCTTTTATCTGACTCATATCGCCTACGAGTTCGCTTATTACTCCTTGAAAGCATCTTTCGATGTCTTCCTCTAATATGTAGTGCTGTGAGCAATATTCGTTTCCTTTGATTTTATGTGTTATGCATACCCATGTCCTGACATACTCACCTTTCTTATATTGTGCATGCCGACGGAACACCATTCCACACTCTCCGCATATTAACTTTTTGCTGAATGGGTATTTACTGCTATATCTGCCATTTCCCGTTTCGGTGCAACTTCTATAATCTTTCCTTCTTTCTAACTCTAATTGCACCAAATCCCAAGTATCTTTTGGTATAATCGCTGGGTGGCTATTTTCGACATAATACACTTCGTCGCTCGCTACTCGCTCTTTACTTAAGACATCTTTTTTGCAAGTTTTCCCAAGGTAAGCACCGCCAAAGTATTTTTCATTAGTAAGGATATTTCTTATGCCAGATGCTCTCCACTGTTTTTTACCCGTTACTGTCTGTATTCCGTCTTCTGTTAAATTCTTTGCTATAGTCGCGCAAGAGTATCCGCTCAAGAACTCCCTGTATATCCGTCGAACGATTTTTGCCTGTTCTTCGTTGATGACGATGTTTTTATCTTTATCTCTATCATATCCAAGGAACTGAGAGCAGACTAACATAAGTTCTCCCTCTTTGAATTTCTTTTGAAACGCCCACTTAATATTCTCCGACATATTTCGGCTTTCTTGTTCTGCTATCGCCGCAAGGATTGTTATTAATATATCGCCGCCCGCCGTCATCGTGTCTATGTTTTGGGTTTCAAAATATATTCCTATTCCTAACTCTTTCAGTTCGCGTATATACTTCAAGGCATCTACCGTATTTCTTGCAAATCGACTAATAGACTTACATAATATGTTTTTTATCTTACCCGCCCGGCAATCGTTTAATAATCGTTGAAACCCTTTTCGTTGATCTACTCTCGTTCCTGTAACGCCGGGGTCATCATATACTCCAACGAATCGCCATTCGGAACGATTTCCTATGTATTCGGTGTAATGTGCTTTTTGCCTTTCAAGGCTGTCTTCCTGCTCTTCGTTTGTACTTGGGACTCTTGCATAGGCCGCAACGGGCAATCGTGTATCTGTCAACTGCTCCCGTATAGTTTGTGCGGTTATCTGCGTGGACGATACCTTCCTTACCACTCTCACCACTTTAGGTTGATTATTGATTACCGTTTCCATTTTGCTCTTGAGCCTCCTTTAACCGTTTCTTTTCTTTCCAACCTTTTTGGTTTCCGCTCGGTCCGTTTGTATATTGCCGACTTATTTTTACCCCGTTATAAAACTCGAACGTTATTATCCAATCCCGTATCGTTACTTGTTTTAATACTCTACCGACTAATTCTTCATTGAATTCAGTTATCGGTTTCAATTCCAAGTTCTTGATATGAGACTGCCTATATTCATTTATTTGCCTTTCTAATATTATCCGTTGTTTTCTCAACTCGACTCGTTCGTTTTCAAGGTCAATTTTGCTTATCAACCCTCTCACATGTAAGGCTATAAGTTCGTTTTCGTCATTTATGAGTTTTTTCAACTGTTGTTCGGTCTCGCTATTTGTTTCTCCAAAACGCTTACTTTCAATAAATTCGTTGTATGCCTCTATAAACTTTTCTTTAAGTATCGAGTCTTTTATTCCCGTATTAGAGCAAGAGTTTTTCCCATATGTTAGTTGAGTTTTACATCTCCATATTGGACAAGCATACTTAGTCCCCGCATTGTTTATCTTATGGATGTATGATTTGCCGCATATTGGACAAGTTATTAGACCTGTAAACGAATAGTTATCAATCGTCCCACCACGCAGTTTTTTGTTTCCTTTTTTATCAAGCACATCATGGACTTTATCCCACAATTCTTTTGATATAATGGCATTGTGACTATTTTCAACATACAGCATATCTCTCAAACCACGATTTATCAATTGCTGTCCATTGATATTTATCCGCTTATATAGTAGCGCATCGCCTTTATATTTTTCATTTGTTAGTATTCCCAAGATTGTTTGCGATGACCATTCATTGCCTTTAACCGTCCTATAACCTCGCGAGTTAAGCAATTTTGCCATTTGTCTCGTACTATAATTACCTGTTGAATATAGTTCAAACATTTGTTGAACCACAGCCGCCTCACTCGGTATAATGTGTAATTTTTTATTTCGCGTTTCATATCCAAGCATTCTTATTCCAACAACTGATATATCGCCTTTCTCAAACCTATCTTGAATAGTCCACGCAACGTTTTGTCCATACCTGTTTAAGTCCTCTTCAGCAACTGCAGCCGCTATGGTTAGATATAACTCGCTTTCCGCAGTCAGTGTGTTTATATTTTCTTTCTCAAAGTAAACTGCAATATTCATATCCCGAAGTTCTCTTACGACTTCAAGTAGCTCTATCGTATTTCGCGCAAACCTTTGAACCGACTTCGTGAATATCATATCGATTTTTCCACACCTACAAGCGTCTAACATGGCGAGCATTTGCGGTCTATACTTCATATATTTTCCGCTTATACCCTTGTCGGCATATAAACCAACATATTCGTATCGAGGGTCTTCGGCAAGTTTCTTGTTCCAATAATCACTTTGGTTATCAAAACTGTGCGATTGCTGTTTACTGTTAGTAGATACCCTTCCGTATGCCGCAACTTTCAGCTTTCTATCCATACGAGCCTCCTTTTTAGACTTTTTATTTTACTTACCCTTGACTTATGTAGGACTTTAACTTGATAAAAAAATTTGTGCTACCCCACAGTCAGGGTAGCACAAACAATAGCGTATAAATCGAAGGAAGTCCAGACAAAAGGCTCTTAATTAGGAAAGAAAAGAAAGTTTATTTTTATTGATTATTTCGTCCCTTTGTTCGGTCGTTAACAGGTCTTTCATCCATAGCAACATGACGATAGCATCTGCCACTGCGCACCGAATCTCTTTACTTTCCATCCGTATCGTCCTTTTTGCCGAGCTGCTTGATAATCTGATTA
>SAMEA104315420__coassemble_1247_pt1 | contig 12020 bp, 7 predicted proteins | sample SAMEA104315420__metabat2_high_PE_021 | metagenome-assembled genome bin SAMEA104315420 (sample SAMEA104315420) | gut metagenome | biome: Monkey gut; feature: monkey-associated habitat; material: faeces | place: China | collected 2013 | reverse complement strand
GTCTATACCCTCTATATTTCCATTAGCGCACTCTGCCGCTACGAATAACGACGGCAAAGCGGCGAATACCGAACAGGGCGAAACGTTGTCCGCCCAAAGCGTTACGAGGTAGTTTTCGACGCCGAATTTCTCGCAAACTCTCATTTGCTCCAAAATACAATCGGTTGAAAACGCATTGTTCGCTCCGAAGCCGAGCCATTTCCATACAGCCCCCGCAAAAGCGAGTTTATCCGTTATCTTTTCTCCGTCAGAAAGCATTTCCGACAGCCTTTTCTCGTCCTTTACTTCGTAATTCCATACGATTACAGACGAATTTTTCGGCAAACGGTTTTTGATTTCTTCCAAGGTAACGGACGAATCGCCTTTTTCGAGAAGCATATCGCCCCACATTTCAACCGACTCGTACCCGTATTTTTCTAAAATAACGTTTACTCTTTCGATATGCCGTAAAATCAACTCTTTTTTGTCGGCGGGCGGGTTGTTTTTGAGATAATTGCCCGTTCCTATTCCGAAAGTTTCGTCAAGTCCTATGTGGATAACTCTCGACGACAACCCCGCCGAAACGGTTTTTATCATTTTTTCTATAAACTCGTAAACCCTTTCGTCTCCGACTATCAACGTGTCTTTCGTATCGAAAAGCCCTTGATATTCGGGGTATTTTGAAAGGTAATGCAAATGCCCGAGAAGTTGAATTTGCGGTACAACCTCAATACCGCGAGTTTTCGCGTATCGATCGATTTCTTTTAAGTCCGAGACGGTATAACCGCCCCTTTTATAACCGAAACGCGGCTCGCCTTCTATTTTGTATGCGTCCGCCATTCCGATATAAAACCTGTCGTACCCGAACCCCGAAAGAATTTTTATAAATCTTTTCAGGGTCGGCACGTTCGGAGTTATCCCGCTCGAAGTTTCGAGAAAAGCGGATAACTTTTTAAATTTTTTCATATTACTTTTTAGCGATAAAGTCGGTAAATAAGAAGGTAAGTTCCTCGTTCTGATTTACGTTTGCGATATAGATATAACCTGCGTTTTTCAACTGAGCGGTCGTAAGAGTGACTTCCGTCCAACCCTGCGGGGTAAGATAAGTATCGAAAGACTTACTTCCCCAACCTCTCGTTATAAACGCTAATTGCAGACTTGCATTTTTCGGGTTATATACTTTAAACGTAACCGTCGAGTACGCCGATATATCTATTCCTTCAAGATTATAACCGAAGTATACTACGGGTTGAGTACCCGTCGTTCCCGTCGTGTGAAGGGCGAGAACTTTGCCGTTTGCTTCGTCGTCTTTTATAGAAAATTCGCCATTCCAAAGGTACGACGGAATATCAGTCGGATGCGTAAACTTCGAAAGAACGTTTTCATCCGTCATATCGTAAATCTTATACGGGAAATTCGACGCTGCCTCCTCGCACGCAAGAAGTTTCGTTATATCTACCTGTTTCTTGGCGGCGTCCGACAATTTTTCATACTGACTACGGGCGTACATAACGTCTTTGATATCAGCGTAGACCATATTCACGGCTTCGGGAAGTTCGTCGATCGTTCCCTGCACGCTCGCCGCGCCATGCGCGACTACGTTCGATATTAGGAACGTTACCTCTTCGTTTGCAAGCACGTCTGCAAAGTAGAAGTATCCCGCGCGTTTAAACCCGTCTGTCGAAACGGTGATTTCCGTCCAGTCCGTCGCTTTTAACTTTCCTTTGTAATATGATTTACCCCAACCTTTCGTTATTATCGCGAAATCGAGTTGAACGTTTTTCGGATTATATACGCTGAACGTAACGTAATCATACCCGCTTAAATCAATGCCGTCGAGGTTATACCCCATATAAACGACGGTTTGCGTTCCGTACGTTCCCGTTGTATGAACCGCAAGAACTTTACCGTTTGTTTCGTTGTTGACGATTGAGAAGTCGCCGTTCCAAAGGTATGCGGGAATGTCCTTCGGATTTGTAAACCTGTCGAGAACGCTCTCGTCGGACATATCGAACACCGTACAAGGAAGCGTCGATATTTTCTTTTCGGCCGCTACAAGTCTGTCCGTTACAACCTTCTTTTTGGCAAGCGCGGACAACTTATCGTATTCCGTTCTCGCAAAATTGATTTGTGTTCTGTCGGACTCCTTAATCGTTCCGACTTCGGGAATCTTATCGATAAGATTCTGTACGTATTCCGCAGAACACGCGTAAGCGTTATCGAAATAGTACTTCTCGCCCGGATCTGTCGGGAAAATTACGAAATAGCCCGCGTTTTTAAAGTCGTTTACGCCGAGTTTTATATCCGTCCAACTATTCGCTTTCAGCGTGAGATTAGTGACGGTCGCGCTCCAACCGTAAGTTATAAAGAATATCGTCTTGTCGGTCGCGTTCGCATTATAGATACGCCACGAAACGTAATCGTATCCGCCGAGAACGGCGGACGACTTGGAATAGTCGTAACCGATCCATATTCTCCTTGCGTTGCGATCGCCGTCGGGTTGAACCCTCTGAACGTTTACGGCAAGTTTCTTTCCGCCGTCGAAGTCCTCGAGAGTTATGTTACCGCCTCACTCGAACCATCTCGTAACCTTTTCAAAGTCTGTTGCCGCCATCGGGTTTTCAAAGTCGAACACGGTGTATTTATACTTCAAAAGAGTAGACCTTTTAGCCTCTTCGATAACCTTTTCTTCTTCTTTCGTAAGAGGCGTAACAGTACTTAATACGCCGTACTGATTTGAAAGGTCGAGAATAATCTTGTTTTCCGTATCTGTAGATTTACCGTTTTTAAGAGAATCTACGATTCCTTTAAAGACCTCCGAAATTTTTGCCGAGCGAGCGATTATATCGTCGTAAACGTTCGTATCGCTCTCTTTCATAAGGTTCTGCTTGTAAGTCGACATATTTTCGTAAGAACTGACAAAGTATATCGCTTCTCTTACAGTATCTACGTTAATTTCGCCGCCTTTTACAATATAGTCGTTTTTAAGCGCGATACAGACGTAGTCTTTATCTACCGTCCTCGCAAGATACATATCCGAAACGGTAACCTTACAACTCTCCGACACTTTGAAATAAGCCGCCGCTTCGTATTCGTCCTTACCGAGCGTAACAACGTCTGCGGTTGTCGATAAGGATACGGCTCTGATTTTCTCGTTTGCCGAATTGTAAATTTCGAGTTCGGCATTCTTATCCGCCGTAACGGAGAACATAACCTGTTGAGAGACGTTTATTTCGTCAAACGCTCTTGCAAGGCTGACTTTAGCCGAATTATCGCCGAAATTAAGAAGGTACTTTCCGTCTTTGACGTCGATTTGCGCGTTTCCGTCTTTTATATACTTGCCGTCTCTCAACGCAGACTCGTACGTCTTATCCCTCGAAAGGGCGTTTGATACTATGGACGACAAGACGATTTTCGCATCGTTCGGTTTATCCGTCTTATAGTCGAACGAGAACGACATAACGTTACCCGATTCAACCATATCGGTCATGGGAAGTTCGGCGTTTACGGTATCGCCTGCGCCGATTACGATGCAATCGCCCGAACCGTTCATCCTGACGGTAACCGCTTTATCGGAATCGTTTTTCAACGTAAAGCCGATATAGTCGTAATTTCCGACGATAATAGTTGAAGTAAACAACGATACGTCGAATTTCAACGTCTCGTCCTCGACCGTCTCGCCATCCGAAACGCCTTTAAATCCCGAGAACGTAAATTCGGTTCCGCCGATACCGTCTCCGAAACCGTTTGCATTGTAGTTCACGGTTATATTCTCGGTTTCGCCGACCTGTAAAACGCCGTAATCTTCCGAGAGGAATACGTGAGTCGTCTTTTGATTGCCGCCGCTGAAACTCTTGTAATCGAAAAATCTCTTTAACGCTTTATCGTACTTGTCGCGATATTCGTATACCGCGGCGCGGCACGCGTCGTCGAGTTGCTCGTAATATCCGTAAGCGGTCAATAGCGCGGCAGGATCAACATTGCTCATATTGCCGAGTTCGTCTACTTTTTCGACGTACTTTAATGCGGTTTTCTGAGTTTCGTTGAGTTCCTTTTCGCTGACGGTCGCCTTCCAGTCGTCAACGTAATAATCGCAAGGCTTGGAAGATGGAGTAAACTCTATGCAGAACGCCTTAATCTCGTCTTTTCTGAATCTCAAAAGAATGGGGTCAAGTTCGAAATCATAATCGTTCCAACCGTTTTTAAGTTCGCATTCCTGCTCATAAACGGGTTCCTTTCCCGAAGCGATTACGAGTTTTATGCTTTCGGTTTTTTCGGAAGGATTATACACGCTGACCGAAAATTTAGCGAGTTTGTCTATAGGAATATCCGAATAATCCGAGTGTTCGGGATAAAAAGCGATCGTCGGTCTTTTACCCGATTCATAGTGGTATTTCAGACTACCGTCGCCCGTTTTGGCAAACGACTTGTCGCTTACCACCGAAATGGTCGCGTACATATCGAGAATATCCGCAATATACGGGCGAACGTTATATAAATCTCTTTCCGACTCGAAACCGAGCAACGTATACTCGCCGTTTTCGTATTCCCGTCCCGTCGATTCGCTCTGCCCTTCGCTGCCGCTTTCCGCAGGTTCAACGCTTTCCGTTCCCGACGTCGTGCTGTCCACGCTACCGTCTTTACACGACGCAATGAAAAACAATGCGGAAAAGATCGCAAGTAACGAAATCAATATCGATTTGAATTTTTTCATTGATTCTCCCCCCTTGCGTATTCAGCGTGAAGCGACGAGATTTTCAGTATTTTATCGCTCTGCAAATCGAAATCGCCGTTTTTGTCTTTTGCGACGTTCAGCATATAGACCTGTAGAGTTCCGTCGGAAAAAAGCGAATCCGCGTCTTCGAGATTCATTCTCACGCGCCTCGACTTTCCAGCCTCGATATACGTCGAACCGAGTTCGTAAACGACTCCGCCCGATACGAGTTTAATATATAAATCCGCCGATTCGTCCGAGAGGTTTTCGATTGTCATAACGACGTTTTTCGCGCCTTTAATACCGCTCGTTTTTATCGACACGCACGGCGTAAAACTCATCGTTTTTATATCGTTGATACCCGAGCCGAAAAGTTTTCCCTTTAAAGTTGCGGAAATAGTCGTTCCGTCGCTCGACGCAACGCTGCCGTCCGACGCCGAAATTTTATCCGCCGCAACCGAAATGTTCGCGGAATTTCTGAGCGTAAATTCAACTTCGGAGTTCGCCGATTTTACCGCAAGAACACCTCCGCTTACTTCGCTTTCGAAAACGTACGCGTTATCGGCAATTTTCGCGCCGCTCACGCTCTTTCCGTTAAGGCTTAAAGACGAAACGCTCGCGAAAACCTTAGTTACGGTCTTACCGTTATCGTAGGTTTGGGTAAACATTATATCGTCTTTGTTTTTGAGGGCGATTATACGTTCCGCAAGTTTATTTCTCGCTTCGGCAAGAAAAGAATCGTCGGTATAATATATCGCAGAGTTGAAAAGTTCCGAATACAAATCCTCGACGTAATCGCTGAAATCGAGTTTTCCGAGATTGTATTTTTCGTAGTACTTTTCGAGCAGATTCTCATATACGCAAAGCATGTCGTAGTCGTCCATCGAATCTCGGTAAGCGACAAGTCTGAGCGACGGCAAAGGAGTATCGCTCCCGTAATATTTTCCGGGATAAACAAGATACCCGTCTCCGTCCGCCCCGACGTATCTCGTGGAATCCTCGTACTGATTTACATATTTATACCATTCAAGGCTGTTATGCCCGTTTGTGGAAGCCCAGTACAAATACCCGTCGATACCGTAGCACTTTTCCATCCAGCCCGAAATTCTTGTTCCGAGATTATAATCGTCGATATGAAACGTAGGATAAGGATAAACGGGACCTACGCAGGTATAAGTCCAGACCTCGGAATTTTTCTTTTCAGCCTCAGAGGCGTAATGCTCGGTTACTCTGCCGCTTCCGAAAACGCTGAGGTAAGGACAGAAGTCCGCAGTATAATTGTCAACCCAGTCGCCCATAAAATTCACGTTAGTGAAAAGCGTGGGTATTTTTAATATCGAATCGAAAACGCGGTCTGCAAACTCATCTCCGTACTGTTTTCTGAGTTCGTTGAACTCGTCGTCTTCTTTAAGCCTGTCTACCGCTAAGGCGAGCATCTGATCGACGTCGCCGCCGTCGGACAACATTCTCTCCGCATTAGCCGCCCTGTTGTTCACCTCGTCTATATCCGCCTCGTCGAGTTCGAACGGGTAGAAATACGCGTAATCGATATACATATCCTCGGGCGTGCATATTTTCGCAAGAGCGAGAACGTATTTCAGACATTCTTCCGTCTCTTTCGTCGGCACTCCGCCTCTGTACGCGTTGTATGACGGCGGAAATTGATAGGGAATATATACCGAATTGTAGTTAAGATTATCTTTCGTCCTCACGACCGAATCGAGCCAACTTTCGCCGTACGCGTCAAAGTCGTTTCTCCGCTTGTTGTGAAGGCATGTGTTTATCTTGTAATCGAGGAAAAAGTCGATATAACTGTTCACGACTTCGTCGGACGTATCGTACTCCCCTCTTAAAAGCGAACTCTGATACATAACGAAGCAGGACTTAAACGTTCTTCTCCCCGTATACTCTATATCCCACACGTTTACCGAAACGGGAATATCTATCTTTTCGCCGTCTAATTCAAGTACAAAATTTCCCGTGTACAAACCGTCCTCTACGCCCGTAGAGTCGAATTCGACGTAAAATCCCTGATTGTTGCCTTTTTCAACGGTGTTTTCCTTATACCTCTCGGAAATATCCATAGGAAGAAGCATATCGGGAACGTACTCGCCGATAGAATAAACGCCGTTAAAATCGGTTTTCTTATTGACTTTTATATACTTCTGCTGATAAATGTCTACGTTTGACAAAGGGAATACTTTTCCGTCCGCGGTTTTAAGTTCGCCGCCTTTGAGAGAAAAAGCATTTACCTTCTTGCCGGCAGTAACGATTATCTGACCGCCCTCCGTCTCCCTTTTCATCATAGATACGTTGATTTCGGGCGCGGTTACCGCATAGTTTCCTTTTGAATTCGGATCCTGCCCGACTTTCGCGGTAGAATAAGTTCCCCAGATTTTGTGCTGTTCGTCGCCCGCCAAAGTTTCAGACGTTTTTTCGCTTTCAATAGTTCCGGAATTCGTATTGCCGACAGAATCGTCACCCCGCCTGCAAGCCGCGCTCTGGAACAATAAAAGCAAAGACAATATTCCGCACGAAAATATTCGTAAAATTCTTTTCACTGTTTTACTCCTATTTTATACTCTGACTGATACGAGCCCAGTTGTCTTTCATAAAGTCGTTATTCGAATTTATAACCTTCTGAGCGTTCGAATCGCCTTTATAGAACTCGTTGATAAAACCGCTCGTTCCGTTGAAAAGTTTCAGGCTTACTCCGCCGAGAGAGTACATTTTCGCGTTGGAGGCGAAAACGACGATTTCGTCTTTCTTTATCTTGTTGACTTCCTTCTGGAAATCGGAAAGTTCTATATCGCTGTATTTGCCGTTCGGACTGAGATTGAACGGTAAAGACGCGCCGTTGGTGCTTCTGTAATAGCAGTCCATTCCCTTATCCGAATACATATACTCTATAAAGTTCCTTACGAGATCGGGGTTTTTAGTAAGAGAAGAACCGACGAGAGCGTGACTCGCGCCCTGCGCGACGTAATTGCATTTTCTCGCCTTCTTTACCCTTGCCACGTCTTCGTCCGTAGCGTACGACGGCTTTTCCGCAACCGTTCCGTCTACGTATTTTATGAGTTCGATAAGTTTCGCTTCCTTATCCGAAGAGGACTCGCTCCCGAATGAAAGTTCGTTGGCAAGCGCGCTTACAACGGGGGTTTTGATATAATCGATTTTAGATTCTTTATACTCCCCGCCCATTTCGAGTTCGATCCACGCTCCGTTTACGCAAAACGCCGCCTGACCTAAAAGGAAATAGCCCTGCATATCCGTAAAACTCAAATCGTTATCTCTCTGATATCCGTTGGTCTTTTTAAGGAGTTTTTCAAGCACTTTGAGCATTTCGATATGCCCCTGATAAGTAAAGAGGTTTTTAGAATACGCGCCTGTGGGATCTTTACCCTCCAGATAATTCTTCACGTTCTCTTCGCTTTCATACTGCATAAACCACGCGCCCATAAAACTCGAATAATATTCGTCCTCACCCGAGTATATGAACGGAGAAACTCCCTTCGCCTTAATCTTTTCGCATACGGCGAAAAGTTGATCGGTAGTTAAGGGCGTATCGGCGTCTGTAAGTCCGCAACTTTCCCATACGTCTCTGTTTCTCATTATTCCCATCGCGCCTTCTATCCAGGGAAGACCGTAATACTTACCGTCGATGGTATAGAGATTTCTCATATTTTCGTTGATTTTCGAATCGATACTCGCGCCGCCCTCGCCGTCGAGTTCCTTTTTGCATACGTCGGTTATATCCATAAATACGTTGGGATAGGTCTTTCCGCCCGCTTTGATTTCACCCTCGTATACCCTCTTGGCGTAATCTGCCGTTCTGTAAAGGAATATATCCTGATCGGACGCGTGAGATTGTATCTCGTTCGAGATACTGTCGTTACCGCTCGTTCCGACGGTGGTCGTAATGACGACTTTGTTGCCGGTCTTATTTTCCCACTCTTTCGCGATCGCGTCGAGCCATTTAGTTCCGTAACCGAGTTGAACCGCTTTGATTTTAAGCGTTTTGCCCGTACTCGGAGCCGCGGATTCATTCGAGCCGTTTCCGCCCGAATTTCCCGAGCCTCCGCCGCAAGCGGTTACGAAAAAGAGCGACGTAAAGCATAAAGTCGCCGCAATAATCGAAATAAGTTTCTTAATAGATTTCTTCATATTTTTCTCCTTTCTATTTTTAAAAAATTACTTTTTGTTTTTTAGTTAAGCGTTTCCTTTCGTCTTATGACGAAAGGAGGAGTACTCCTCGCTTTTTATGATTTAATTGTAGCAAAATCGTATCAGCCTTTTAAGCCGCCGATATGAACTTTTTCCATTACCGTATTCTGGAAACAACCGAAAAGTACGAGTATCGGTATTATCGAAACGAGTACGCCCGCAAAATACGACGGAGTATCCGCTTTGAATTTCGTACCCTCGCTGTAAGCGTACGCGCCGTAAGCAAGCGTCGGATATTTCTGCCAGTACAAAAGTATAGTCGAATAGTCGTTCCACGTTCCTATTACGCCCATGACGTACAAAGCGGTCGCGCTCGGTATAACCATGGGAAGCATAATTTTAAGGTACACCTGCCAATGTCCCGCGCCGTCGATAAACGCCGCTTCGGCATACTGCCACGATATCGCCTTATAGAATGCGTAATAATAGAAGAAATTTCCGCCGAAAAGCGTTACGTGCGTCAAAAACATCAACGGACTGTTGATAATCTTGATGTCCGTAAGCAACTTATACATCGCTCCCGCCGCGCCGTATATCGGAAGAATGGATACGAACACTCCGAGTTTGTAAATCATTCTCGTAACCTTGGAACTATAAAAAACGAGAACGTACGTTACCGTAGCCGTTACAAACGCCGCGATAAGCGGACCTAAAAGGGATATCCAGATCGAATTTATAAGCATTTTCCCGTAGGAAAGTCCGCCCATTTCCTCCCATCTTTTAAATACGCCCGTAAAGTTTTTAAACGTAGGATTTTGGGGAATACAGAATACTCTGTTTTTTATTTTGTCCATAAGGTACGCCTTGTTATCTGCCTTTATCGCGATTAAAATAGCGAAAAGGAAGAAAAACAATATAAACGCCGCGTACAGACTGAAAAGAACGAACGCTATGACCGAACCTATTTCCTGAGGAACGGTTTTTTTGGTTACGCAATGTTTTTTTCCTTTCATCATAAAACGTCCTCTTGATCTTTTTTGTCGCTGTACACTATATGCTTGATAAGCATCGCAATCGGAAATACCATTAAAGTCATGATAAGACCTACCGCCGAAACGTAATACAAATCCTGAGTTACGCCGAGATCCGAACCAACGACGTACCTGTATAAAAGGAATGCCAGCGTCATTGTTCCGTTCGCGCCCTTTGTAAATACCATTATAGGACCGCTCGCCGAAAGAATCGCCGCGCACCGAAGTATGAGCATGGTGGAAATCGTCGGCCACATCATAGGTATTACAAGGGAAACGAGTTCTCTCGTCCAACCGCAACCGTCTATTCTGCCCGCTTCCAATACTTCCGCGTTGGTACCGTTCATAGAACCGCCCACGATAATTATGTTTCCGCCGAAACTGAACATTATCGTATAAAAAAGAACGGTTAAAATAGCCTCGGGCGAATCCCCGAGAAGGTTTACGTGCGTCGGCGTTATTCCCGCCTTATATCTTATCGCGTCGATAATACCGCCCGTTCCTATAGAATACTTGAAAAGCGAAACGAGAACGGATGAGGAAATTATCGCGGGAAGATAATAGACAAACCTGAAAAATCTGTAACCTTTGAGTTTCTTGAAGAAGAAATAACTCATAATTATAGAAACCGGAAAGACTATCAGAAGGTCGGCGAAGAAAAATATCAAAGTGTTTCTGAGAGCCTCGATAAGTTCTTTGAAATCGGAACCGCTCGTGTCGAAAATACGTTTAAAATTTTCAAGCGAAAAATTTTCGACCAACTTTCCCGTCGAATAATCGGGTCTTTGAAAAGCCATAAAGACGGAATCCGCGTTCACATAAACGAAAAACAGCAGAAATCCTATCGTCGGCAAAATAAGCGCGCTTACCATAAAACATATTTTTATGGTGTTTGCGCTCATATTTTTGGTGATTTTATTCTTTAAATCGATCATACTTTTTTTAGTAAACTCTCCTTTTGGCGGATTTAAACTAAATCTCCTGTGTTTAGCGCCGAAATTATATCACACTAAAAAGCGGATTTCAATACTCTACGCCAACCTGTTTTTGTGCTATACCGACTTTTTTATTGACTTTCGGGGAATAATGTATTATAATTGAAAAAAATTTTCGACGAGGTTTTTATGGTTCAAAAAAAAGAAAGGGTAGCGACTCTCGGCTATTACGACTGGGCGATAAGAGACAACAGTCAAAAATACAGAATGTACGCGAAAAAAACTTCCAACGAGGACAGCAAAATTCACCGCCACGATTATATCGAATTTTTCTACGTTACCGAGGGCTTCGGAACTCATATTTTAAACAAGAAAAGTTACAGGGTCGAAACGGGCGACGCGTGCCTCCTCAATCCGAGCGACGTTCACGGCTTTACCTACGACAGAAAAGAGGGATTCTCTCACTACGACATTCTTATGGACAAAGAATACTTCAAAAACGCCTGTTCCTTCTTTTACGACGGACTTTACGACGATTTTATGAGCGGAAAATTCTCGTGCGTTTTCAAACTTTCGTTCGAGCAGATAGCCACCCTCAACAAATTCGCGCCGTATATGTTTCTGCCGCCCGACAACATCGGTTATATTATGGCTTCCAAATCGCTGACGACCACGATAATTAACTTTTTAATCGAAAGTTATCTGCAAAAGAACAAGGACGATTTCCCGCAATGGCTCATTACGCTCCTTTCAAAACTTAATTCGAGCGAAAATTTCACCGTTCCGCTTCCCGAACTCACGAAAGAGTTCGCGTACAACGTGGACTATATGCGGCGAATCTTCAAGAAAAATCTCGGCGTGACGATGACCGACTATTTCAACAGAAACAAAGCCGATTACGCTTACAGGCTTTTGCAGACAACCGACCTTTCGATCGAGCAGATTTGCGAGACAATCGGAATTAACAACATTTCGCACTTCTATCATCTGTTCAAGGAATTCTTCAACAGCACTCCCAACAAGATAAGAAAGTCGTAACGAATCCCTGAAAATTTCTTGACGGAACGTCCGTAAGTATTTCACATACTATAACGTGACGCCCGTTTTGTAAAAGGCTATCTCTCTTATATCTTCGCTTTTACACTTCGTTTCACCGTTAATTGTCGCGATAATCGACTTATAGAGGGCTTTTTCGTC
>SAMEA104315420__coassemble_1221_pt1 | contig 12170 bp, 8 predicted proteins | sample SAMEA104315420__metabat2_high_PE_021 | metagenome-assembled genome bin SAMEA104315420 (sample SAMEA104315420) | gut metagenome | biome: Monkey gut; feature: monkey-associated habitat; material: faeces | place: China | collected 2013 | reverse complement strand
TAAATGCGGAGCGGTCGATACGAACGCCGACAACACTTTCGAAGGCGTTGCCAACGGACACGCGTTCGAGAAAAAATCGGAAACGCAGGCAACTTGTACCGAACCGGGAAAGGTCGTATATCGTTGTAAGTCGTGCGGAACGGAAGAGACGAGAGTTTCGGGAAGCGCGCTCGGACATAAATGGGTAGCGGCGACTTGTACTACGGCAGAGTATTGCTCGGTATGTAAGAAAGAAGGCGTACCCGCTTTGGGACATACGTGGGAATATAACGCGGACGAGTCGATAGAAGCAACTTGCTATGCGGTAGGTAAAGACGTCACTAAATGTTCAGTATGCGGAGAAACTCATACGGACGTCGTTTCGAAGACCCTCCACAACTTCGGCGAATTGACGCCTACAAACGAAACTCCTTCTATGGGAACTGCCGACGTTTGTCACGTAGTTTATATTCACACGTGTCAGAACGACGGTTGCGGATTCAGCGAAAAGAAAGAAGTCGAAGTGTCGGAACACAATTTCAGTAAGGAAATTACGACCGCGGCGACCTGCTCGCAAAACGGACAAATAACCTATACTTGTAATCAATGCGGATTCGTAAAGACGGAGGCTTACGCCGACGCGACCGCTCATAATTACGTAACGAATGCCGCAGGAACTCAAAACGAGTGCAATATATGTCACGCCGTTCAGTTGCTTGCCTCCGGCGAAAGCGCGGAAGTAAAAGCGGAAGCCCTTAAAAATGCCGGAAGTATTCGTCTCGACAACGCTTCGATAAGTCTTTCGGACGAAGCGAAGGGAGTTCTTGAGGGAAAAGATAACGTAAACGTCGGCGCGGCGCCGCTTTCGGGCAGCGACCTCGACGATGCTCTTGCCGCTCTCGGAACGAATTACGAGGGCAGTCAGCCGACCGTGTACAACTTCACGATGTCGTCGGGTGGCACCGCTATTACCGAGTTCGGCGGAAAAGTCACCGTAAGAATACCGTATACTCTCTCCGAGGGTGAGGATCCGAACGAAATAGTCGTAGCGTACATAAACGGCGAGAAAGTCGAAGAAGTGCTTGCAAGATACGATAACGGCTTCGCGATATTCGAGACCGAACACTTCTCTTACTACACCGTAACGAGAATGACCCCCGCTCAGCGTTGCGCTAAATTCGGACACGTCAACAGAACGGTTACTCAGGAACCGAACTGTACGACTCCCGGTTATACGATAAGCGTATGCGTTCGTTGCGGAGAAACGACGAAGAACGAGAAAAAAGAAGCCCTCGGACACGACTACGAAGTTACCGAAGTCAAGGCTACTTGTACCGTAAACGGCAAAAAAACTTATAAGTGTAAACGCTGCAACGACGAGTTCAATATGACTCTGTTTGCCGAAGGACACGACTGGACGGAAACCGCTAAAGTCGAGGCTACCTGTAAAAACCCCGGAAGCGCAACCTATAAGTGCGATAAGTGTTCGGAAGAGTTTACGGTCACCGAACCTCAGAAAGATCACGCCGTAAAGAGTACGGTGGTTTTGCCCACCTGCACGCAGAGAGGGTATACCGAGATCGCTTGCGTAATGTGCGACTATAAGTCGATTATCGACTATAAAGACGCTTTGGGACACAGCGAAAAAACCAAGGTTTTCTTACCGACCTGTACGGAAGAAGGATATACTCTCGTATACTGCGAGAGATGCAATGCAGAATTAAATAAAAAAGACATAGTCGCCGCTAAGGGACACACGATGGTAAACGGAGTATGTTCGGTATGCGGAGAAGGCTGCGAACATAATTACGTCAAGGGCAACGTTGTCGCCGCGACCTGTACGGAAAACGGATATACCGTTTACACCTGCTCTAAGTGCAACACGAGTTACAACGGCGACGAAGTAAAGGCGTTAGGACATAAGTTCAACGTCGAGAAGTGCGAGCGTTGCGGTATCGCAAATCCCGAACTGACCGATTATTACGCGAATATGCTCAGAAGCGTTAAAGACGCTATGAATCTCAGAGTAAGACTCGAAGGTTTGAAAATCGATTTAACGAGCAAATTCGAAATCGCGAGAAAAGACAACGGCGAAATCGTGTACAGCGAAACCGACGACACGCCCGACTATTTTAAACAGATAGGCGTAAACGAACTTGCGTTGTCGATTGCCGACAACGGCGAAATATCGGGTTACGCTTCGATCGATATTTTGCAGGAAGGTACCGAATATAAGGCGAAAGCGGTAATTAAAGACGGTTTCGTATACGTTATCGCCGAGAACCCCGACGGGAACGTCGTTTCTTTCTCGGTCGCGGGCAGAATGTCTCTCGATAGCGTACTTTCGGATATGTTCCGTAATACGCCGATAAACTTAACGTACGAGACGCTTAAAAACGCTCTCGTCTGGGTTAATACCGATTTGAACGCCGTACTCGACAATCTTCTCACGTCGAATAAGACGGCGGTAGGCACCGCGATGGCAAGCCTTATTCCGTACGTTTTCGAGCGTACCGAAACCGATTCGGGATATACCTATACGCTTGACGTAAGCAAACTCAAAAAAGCAGTCGACGAATTTACGTCGGACGATCTTACGATAAGCAAAGCAATCGATAAGGTTTTAGGAAACGGAACGTTCGATAATGCGGCGTTATTTATCCCCGTTCTTCTCGATAAGACGCCTGCCGAAGCGATTGAACTTATAAAGAAGTTAGGTATAGATCGCGAGCAGATTTGTTCTGCGGTAGATTCCGTCTACTTTATCGTAACCGGTGCAAAATTAGACTCTTCGGCGTATATCGACAACGCGCTCGAGCAGTTCAAGGATAAGACGGTTGCCGAAGTTATCGCCGCCGCGTCGGGATCGGAAGGCGCGACTGCCGAAGACGTTAAGACGATGGTTTCGAATTACGTCAAGATGATGAGAGAAACCGCCCTTGTGGATTTACTCTTCTCGTTTGATAAAAATGCGGAGAGAGACGAAAACGGCAACGTTAAGCCCGAGTATAAAAAGGCAATGCTCGACGGCGTGAAAAAGTCTATCGACGGCTTGGCGGAAATGATGAAAACCGCTTCGGTTTCGTTCTCGACGAATAAGGACGGATTTGTAAAAAATATCGTCGTCGAAATGAAAGAATTCGATTACTCTAACAAATTCGGCGGCAACATAGAAGAAAACAGACCATCTGAGGAACTCGACAGCGAAATCGCAAGACCGATTACCGATACGAAGAATACAGATAAGTCGATGTTGAGCGGTAAACTCACTATCGAACTCGGCGCAACCTACGACGATTCCGAATACGCTTCCTTGATAGAACAAATCAACGGCGAGATTCCTTCGTTCGGAAACAACAACGTCGTGACGATCAATGAAGAAGATTATAAGTCCGAGCCTGACGAATCTACCGGAGTTATAGCAACAGAAAAGAAGGACAAAACGCTTATCTATATCGACGCCGACGGCAAAATCTTCAAGATGACGACCGAAGGTAGGTACGTCTATAGAGAAAATTCTCCTTACTATGATAAAGGCAGCAAAAGATATGCTTACTTTGTAGAAACCGAAACGATCTATTCGGTAGTATATAATACTTCGTCCGACGCGATTCTTGCTTATACGAGTACCGCCTGCGGAAACTCTAAAATGTATACGATCGACGGCGAATACGTTGTAAAAGGCTCGACAAAGCGTACTCTTCTCAAATACAGAATGGCAAACGACGGTTCGTGGGTTTTGTAAAGTTTTGTCAAACAGAAAGTATCTTGAAAACGAGTGGGAATTCAAAAACCGGATTCCGACCAGATTCTACTTCGATTCCAAGTCTAAGACCTTCTCGCTCAACGGCGGACACGCGTATGAACTCGACGAGACGAAGAGCGACGTCAGGTGCGGCGGCAAGGAAGTGTACGTTTGCAGAAACTGCAAACACGAAATGGTTAAGAAGATAAAGCACCTGAGCGATAAAAACGGGAAAGAATACGAGAAAGAATACAAGAAATTGCTTGAAGGCGACGAATATTCTTGCCAGGACGGCGTAAAAGTTATCGAAAGATGCCCCGATTGCAAAGCCGTTGTAGAGGAGTATATAATGAGGGGTCATCCCCATGTGGATAATGGTGAAGATTGGCAATCGGGAACGGGAAACAAGTTCAGCCATTATGAATACGAACTGAACGGCACGACATGCGAAGACGGAGTTATTCGTAGAGAAATATGCGATTTATGCGGTAAAGTTATCCGCATAAACAGAGACTACGTAAAATATCATGAACCTTGCAAAGTGGTAGGGCGTTATCACCTTACCGATTACGGTAGCAAATGCGGCGGCTATCTGATCGTTTACGCTTGTCCTTGCGGGGAGCGTTGCGAATACGCTTTCGAGCGCGGAGACGACGGGTACGTATGCCAAATCGGTCATGACAAAAATCAAATCGAATGTTGGATAACCGACGAAAACATATTGAAAAATATCGTCGACGGATATCAGTACAACCTGATTGACGGCGACAATTATTTCAATAATTCGTACTTCATTTTGACCTGCGCGGTAACCGACTCCAAAGTTCCGGGACATGAAGGACCTTGCGGCTTTAAAATCAGAGTTGCGAAGTACTGGTTGAAAGAAGAGGGAACCTGCTTTGTGAAGATGCATACGGTTTTTCAACTCGGATATAACGAGACAGACGGAACGTATAAGGAACAAATCGAAATCGTTTCCGGTGAAAAAGTATACCACTCTCATAAAGATCTTACCGAAGCTGAGATAAACGAAGGCTACGAGTGGAAATGTCCGTTGTGCGGTTCTTATAAGAAGGCGGAAAAAGTCGAAAAGGACAACGGTTATATTCAGACGACGACCTGGGTAAACAATATCGATTTAAACGATTCGCCGAAAATGAGAGTAGATGAAGAGTCTTCGGAGATCGTAAACGGTGAAAGAACGGCTAAAGGAAATAATACTTATACGTATTTTGACGGCACTACAATGGTAGAGACATCAATCAATAAGTATGACAGCAAAGGCAATCAAATTTTCTATCGTTGGGAAATCAGGTATCGCGACGGCAGAACCGAGTGGAGACAGGAAGAAACCGTGACCGAAACTTATACCGATACCGACTCGTTCGGAAGAGCAGTAGAGGCAACGAGGATTTCCAGGATAAATTCCGATTCTAACGGCAGATACGACGTTACCGAATACGCTTACGCCGATTACAGAAAAGTTCTTAACCTTGCGGAAGGTGTTGAGTATGACGGTTACGAATACTACAGACTGCGCTATGATGATTACGTCGGTGATGACGGAAGAAAAGGCAGTATGCGGCCATGGGCATGGGATCATTATTTCGAAAACGTAAACGTCGGAAAGGACTATCTGATATACTGCAAAACGGTCAACGGAGATTCGTTCATAAAATATACCTTCGTATACAACGAAAAACCGTGTACGTTTACCATAACGGTATCTACGGAAAACGGCGAAATGAGTTATTACGAGTATAAAAAAGCCGACGCGCTGGAAGAACTTCTTAAGAGAAGCGGATGCGAAACTTACGAAGAAGCTGTAGAAAGGTATAAAGAAAGATGCGGAGTAGACGATCCGACGGAGGAAGAAGTATTCGGATTCTTCGATGTTAAACTTCCTTCCGAAAACAGCGTCTACAACCTTTGCGGTACGCATCACTTCTACAAACTCGACCAAAACAGAAGCGTTGAGCCTACCTGTACTCAGTACGGCAAAGCCGTTTACGTTTGCGTAGTCTGCGGCGATGAAGTAGTCGTTGATGCCGATTCAGGCATTTATCTTGAAAATTACAATTTGTATCCTCACGGTCACAGCTGGGACTATGTATCCGAAAATCTCTACAGATGCCTTAGTTGTGGTCTCGAAAACAGAAACGGCGCGGACGGAGACGTAATTTTTGAAGATTTGACCGAGAAATACGGCGACGGTAGCGAATACGTTATCGGTTTCCATGACAGGGCAAACGAGGGCTTCACGGTATACGTAAGTCTTACCAAGAAAAACGTAGCCGAAGGCGAAGACAACGAACTGATCACGGACTATAAGGTTTCCTATGATTACGACGGCAAGGCTGTGCTTAAAGTCAACAAAGCGGCGATTGAAGAAATTGCTGCTGGATACGGACTTGCGGACGGCGAATACGATGTAAGAGTGACGTTCGTACCGAAAAATGAGGGTAAAGACCTCGATTACGCGATAACGCTTACAGACGTTGTCAGTAGCGGCGAGCAAGCGATTTCGTAATGGCGGAATAAAGATTTTCGAAAAAATCAAACAAGTGAGACGTGTGCGGTCTTAAAAAATCGCGCACGTCTTTTTTGATTTTTGTTCCGAAACCGATTATGCAAATCTCGTCGATGAAACAATAAAAAAACGAATAATAAAATTTTAAGAAAAAACGCGTTCAAACGTTTGACTTTATGTTTTAAACGTGGTATCATATCTTGGCAAAGCAGAAGTTACCCTTCTCGCCGCAAGATACGTTAAAGCGGCGCATAATTCTTTTTTCTCCGTGTTTTCGGGGAAATTGTGTAGTATGTAACGGGGTAGTTTTGCGACTGCCCCGTTTTTTTACGGGTTGCCCTATGGGTAGATATTTTATCAGGGAAAGAGGTAAACGATTATTAAAGACCAGGTTCAAATCAACGAAGACATCAGAGACCGCGAGGTTCGTCTGATAGGAAGCGACGGAACGCAACTCGGCATCGTGAGCATATCGGAAGCGTTAAGGCTTGCCGAAGAACAGAATCTTGACCTCGTCAAGATTGCTGCGAACGCTACCGCGCCGGTGTGCAAAATTATGGACTACGGCAAGTACAGATTCGAGACGCTCAAAAAGCAGAAAGAAGCCAAGAAAAATCAGAAAGTGGTTGAACTTAAAGAGATATGGCTTTCTATGACTATCGACGTCGGCGATCTCAACGTTAAAGCCCGTCAGGCTCAGAAGTTTCTGACGAGCGGAAACAAAGTTAAGGTTTCGATAAGAATGAGAGGCAGACAGAACGCGCATTCATCCTTGGGCGTGGACGTCATGAACAGATTTTACGATCTCGTGAAAGACGTTTCCGTTATGGAGAAAAGGCCGCTTTTGGAAGGCAGGAATATACTTATGATTCTTGCGCCCTTGAAGTCTAATTAAAATAAACAACAAAACGGAGGAATAGATTATGCCAAAAATGAAATCGCATAGCGGCGCGAAAAAACGTTTCAGACTCACCGCTACGGGAAAAGTTAAGAGATACAGCCAGAATAAAAGCCATATCCTTAGCAAAAAATCCACTAAGAGAAAGAGAAGATTAAGAACCGGAACTTACGTTTCGAGTACTCAGGAAAAGACCGTAAAGGGACTTATTCCTTACAAAAAGTAATAGAGGAGAGGACGAGATATGCGTATTAAAAGAGGTGTAAACGCCGTAAAAAAGCGTAGAAAGATAATGAAACTTTCCAAAGGATACTTTGGAGCGAAGAGCAAACTTTACAGAGTTGCGAGACAGGCGGTTATGAAGTCGCTTTCTTACGCTTACGTCGGAAGAAAGCACAAGAAGAGAGATTTCCGCAAACTTTGGATCGCAAGAATCAACGCTGCTTGCCGTCTCAACGGAATGTCTTACAGCACATTTATGCACGGTCTTAAACTTGCCGACGTCAACCTTAACAGAAAGGTTCTTGCCGACATTGCGGTAAACGACGCTGCGGCATTCACCGCGCTTACCGAAACGGCAAAGGCAAAACTCGCAAAGTAAGCAGTTTATTTTGTTATTAAGCGGACCGCGCCGTAATTCGTAAAAACGAAGTACGGCGCGGCTTTTCAAGTATATGAAAGACCTTATAACTTCCAGAAACAACAAAGCGGTGAAAGAACTTTCGTCGCTCAAAGAAAAAAAATACCGCGACGAACGCGGAACGTATATAGTCGAGGGCTTTAAAATGGTTCGCGAGGCTTATGCCGCGGGGAAGAAAGTCGCTCGGCTTATCGGAACGGAAGAAGGACTTGAACAACTCGGAAAATCGGGCGTAAATATTGATTTAAGCGAGGCGATAGCGGTTACGGAAGACGTTTTAAAGTACGTCAGCGACTGCAAAACTCCGCAAGGAGTAATAGCCGAACTCAAAAAAGAGGATTTTGGCAAGAGAAAGCCCGAGGGCGTGTGCGCGCTTCTCGACGGAATTTCCGACCCCGGCAATATGGGTACGATAGAGCGAACCTGCGCGGCGGTCGGAGTAAACGACGTCTACCTTCTGAATTGTTGCGACCCGTACTCGCCGAAAGCGGTTCGTTCGTCTATGAGCGGAGTATACTCGCTCAGATTGCATTTTATAACGGCGGACGATTTAGGCGAAGTGTTTGACGGAGTGAAGATTATATCGTGCGATATGAACGGCAAAAACGTTTTCGGGTACGCCGCGGACGGCGATTTTTGTTTAGTGGTCGGCAACGAAGCGAACGGGCTTAGCGAAGAGGTGAAAAAAATCTCTTCGGAGTTCGTAAAACTGCCTATGACGGACAAAATCGAAAGTCTTAATGCGGGCGTTGCTTTTTCGGTAGCGCTTTACGAGTTGACAAAAGGAAAAAGCGGAAAATAATCGAATAAAAAAGGAGAAAATTATGTCAGGACATAGTAAATGGGCGAATATTAAGAATAAAAAGGCTAAAACGGACGCCGTAAAGGGTAAAATTTTCACCAAAATCGGCAGAGAAATAGCGGTTGCGGCGAAGGGAAATCCCGACCCGTACACCAACAGTAAACTCGCGGACGTAATCGCAAAGGCGAAAGCGGCGAATATGCCCAACGATAATATTAAAAGAAGTATCGCGAAAGCGGCGGGCGAACTCAATAACGTCAACTACGAAAACCTCACTTACGAGGGTTACGGCGTAGGCGGCAGCGCGGTGATGGTTGCGACTTTGACGGACAACAAAAACAGAACGGGCGGCGACGTGAGACATATTTTCTCGAAATTCGGCGGAAATATGGGTACTTCAGGTTCGGTTTCGTATATGTTTGCGAATAAGGGCGTTATAGTAATCGAAAGAACGGTGGATTTGGACGAAGATACTATGATGGAAGTTGCGTTGGAAGCGGGAGCGGAAGACGTGATAACCTGCGACGATTCCTACGAAATAAGGACTGCGCCGTCCGATTTCTCGGCGGTCAGAAAATATCTCGAAGACAAGGGTTATACGTTTATCGAAGCGGAAACGATGATGATACCGAACGATAAGGTTACTTTGGACGAGCATCAACTCGAAACGTTTGAAAAAATGCTCGAAGCGTTCGAGGACAACGACGACGTGCAGGACGTATATCACAATGTAGACCTTCCCGAAGAGGAAGAAGAGGACTGATTTTTCTTTTTTTTGGGGTCGCAGTAAATAGCGTTTATTGTTATTTTTCTTGCTTTTCCCAGATGACGAAGAGGACAGATTTTCTTTTTTGGGGGTCGCAGTAAACAGCGTTTATTGCTATTTTTCTTGCTTTCCCCTCTGGGGAAAGTGGCTTGACGAAATGAAATGAAAGTCAAGACGATAGAGGTTTTTAATGCGATCGAAAATTACGTTTGTAACAGTATTAAAAGCAGGACCTCTTCCGTCGGCAAATCCGCCGATAGGGGATAAAAACGCAAAGCGTGATATTAGCCGTCGAAATATTTATTATTTTAAATTCCTCTCGGCTGTATAAAAAGTCTTAAACGTGGCAAAGTAATATTGTCAACAAAATCAAAATTCGATATTTGAGTAAAATCATCGAGGCGAATTTTTGAAATAAAAAGGTTTTGTTGTTTAGATATGGCAATGCTTTCGGGAGTAAGACGTGAATTATAACGGCTTCGCTTTTGGAAGCGAAGCCGAGCGGGTTGCAAGCGAATCGCTTGCAACCTTTTATATTGTCCGAATTTATAAACTTGCGAAGATATCGCATTGTATACTAAAAAAATATTGCGTGGTATATTTATGTTATGAAGGTAAAGGAACGTTGCGTGAATATTATCCGAGTTGGTTTGAGGATAAATAATTTATCAGATTGGTTTATCTCTGTGAAAATTTCACTTTTTTGTTATTTTTTCAACATATCCGAATAATAATATCGTTGTATCATTATAAAAAATGATATTTTTATTTTCGGTCGGTATATCCTTCGGTATTCGATGCCAAATTGTTATATCAACCGAGAGGTGATAATATATGAGTAAGTTCGGTAAGGTTTTCGTTTGCTTTATTATGGCATTCGCCATGATTTTGGTTCAGGCTTCCTGCACGGGCGGTTTCTTCATTCACGACAGTTCGTCGGAATCGACGGGAATCGTTACGAGTACGAGTGAATCGACGGCTACAAACTCGTCCGCAGATTCCGTCGTGAACGCTAATTTCAATATCGATTATACCGAAGTCGAACTCGAAAAGTCCGAGGCGGCTTTGGTTGTTGAAAATATCAGACCGTCTGTAATCGAAGTGCATTGCGTTACAAAAACGGGTACGAGCAGCGGTAGCGGAGTAATTCTCAGTTTCGACGATACCGACGGCGACGGCGTAAACGACGTGGCGTTAGTCGTAACCTGCCATCACGTTATAGACGGGGCGATTTCTATGGCTGCCAAGTCGATTTTCGGTGATAAATACGACCTTGCCGTTATGGGTTCCGACCCCGTTTCCGACATCGGAATACTTCAGATGAAAAAGGGCGACGACGGCGATTTCTCAAAACTCACTCACGCGAAGATTTTTACGGCGAGCGACAAATTGATAGTGGGTTCGGACGTATTCGCGATAGGAAATCCGCTCGGTTATTTGGGCGGCACGGTTACTAAAGGCGTTATAAGCGCGCTTAACAGAGACGTAACCGTCGAAGATAAGAAAATGACGCTTATTCAGACGGACGCGGCTATAAACGGCGGCAACTCGGGCGGCGGACTTTTCGACGCGGCTACGGGCGCGCTCATCGGAATAGTCAACGCCGGCTACGCTTCCTCGGCGGCTCAGGGGCTTTCGTTCGCGATACCCTGCGGAACGGTCAAGTATATAATCGACCAACTTCAGGATCATGGCTATATCGAGGGCAACTACGAGTTCGGAGCGACTTTCACGACTCAGATGTTCGGTTCTAAGTTCAACCTCGAGACTTACGTCGTAATCAAGGAACTCGATATTTACGGAACTTTCTCCAAAGGCGGACTTAAAGCCGGCGACGTTATCTTTAAAATAACGATTGGTGACAAGTCGTTCGACGCGAGCAACTACGACAGGGATACGTTGACGAAACTTTCCGAATTTCTCGAAAACGGAGACTATAAAATCGGCGATGAAGTTACGGTCGAGTATGCGAGAGACACGTTGGACACGGGCAATTACACCAAAGGCACGATATCGTTTAAGATAGCGCAGTATCGTTACGGCGTAATTTAATTGAAAACAAACAAAAAACAAAAAAAACGAACGTAAAACCGCGTTCGTTTTTTATTTACTTGACAGTTTGCTTTATTTAATATACAATGTTATTATGGTTATTTTGGGCATTGACCCGGGACTTGCAACAATGGGCTACGGGGTCATCGAGAGCGAAAAGGGAAATAGTAAGGTCGTGGACTACGGGGTAGTGCTTACTCCGAAAACCGAGAGTTTGCCCGTGAGACTTGCTCTTTTAGAAGAGGGCGTTAAAAAACTCGCGGAAAAATACAAGCCCGACGAAATCGCGCTCGAAGAATTGTTTTTCAATAATAACATAACGACAGGCATAAACGTGGCGCAGGCGAGGGGGGTAATACTTCTGACTTGCGTGAAGAGTTGCGGGAGACTGTACGAATATACGCCTCTGCAAATCAAGCAGGCGTTGACGGGCTACGGCAGAGCGGACAAGCATCAGATGCAAATGATGGTCAAAACGTTTTTAAGGCTTGAGAAGATACCGAGACCGGACGACGCGGCGGACGCGTTGGCGGTAGCGTTGACGCTCAGACGAACAGATTAAGGTCTCCGTTCTCGATTAAGTAAAGGTGTAACGCCGAGAGACCTCTTCCACCGCAAGCGGTCCCCCTTCCCCAAAGGGGAAGGCAAGAATAGTTGGATTTTTACGCCAAGCGGTTCCCATTCTCCAAAGTGGAAGGCAAGAGTAGTCGGAATTGCGGCAAGTTGTCTTGCACTCGTAGGGGACGGCGCCTCGACGT
>SAMEA104315420__coassemble_1205_pt1 | contig 12305 bp, 10 predicted proteins | sample SAMEA104315420__metabat2_high_PE_021 | metagenome-assembled genome bin SAMEA104315420 (sample SAMEA104315420) | gut metagenome | biome: Monkey gut; feature: monkey-associated habitat; material: faeces | place: China | collected 2013 | reverse complement strand
TTCCCCGAAGGAGAAGGCGAGAATTATAATTAAAAAGGTCACATTTTATCTTTTTCAGATAATAAACGTGACCTTTTTCTTTTTTGTGTTTTTTACAGCGCCTTCTTCCTTCAGGCAAGCGTTTGAAATAATCCAAGTCGGCGTTTTTTTCGCCTTTTGGTCGGCTTTTTGCTCGTTAATCGATTTATAGCCCGACTTTTCGTCCGTTATTCAGTCGCTAAACCGCCCGAAAGGCGAATACCCGACCGACTTATTATTCGATTTCTATGTTGTGAGTGAGTTCTTTCTTTTCCTGCTCTTTCGGAATTTCAATCGACAAAACGCCGTTTTCGTATTTCGCTTTGACCGATTCTTTCGCTACGTCGCCGACGTAATAACTTCTCGAAAGCGAGGTCGAACGCTCTCTCCTTACATAGTTTTCTTTCTTGCCGTTATCCTCTTCTTTTTTCTCGGCGGTTATCGTAAGATATCCGTCTTTCAAAGAAATGTTGACGTCCTTTTTATCGAATCCCGGAATTTCAACGTCCATAACGTAAGAGTTTTCCCTTTCCTTTATGTCCGTTTTCATCGTGTTGAATTTCTCTTCATAAAACATCGGTTTGAAAAGACTGTCGAACGCGTCGTCGAAAAAGTCCAAACCGTTACCTTCATTGTTTCTCTTTACTAAATAATTTCTCATAATATTTACCTCCAAATATCTGTCATCGGGTTAGCACTCAACTTGTTTATCTGTTAGCACTCTAACCTTTTGACTGCCAACATTATACCACCGTAGAACAAGTTTGTCAATAGTTTTGTGTTACGATTTTGTGAAGATTATTAAATAATTTCGTTAACAAAATTCGGATATTGTCGAAACTTCGGGAATTGAATTGACATTTCGGGGCGAAAATTATATATTTGATATATGAGAAATAAAGCGATATTTTTTGATTTCGACGGGACGTTGTGGTTCGGAAAATACGGCGAGACCACTTTGGAAACGTTGAATAAATTACACGAAAACTATTATCTGTTTTACTGCTCGGGCAGAAGCGAAGGCAATACTCAGTTCGACCTTTTAAAGGGCGTTCCGTTCGACGGATATCTGTTCGGAGGCTGCGTGGCGAAAGTTCTCGGCAAGGAAATTTACAGAAAGAATTTTACGGACGAAGAAGTGAACGAAATGCTTGCAGTGCCGCGAAAATATCTCGAAAGAACGGTCGTCGAGTGCGAAAAAAATTCATACAGATTAGAGGGCTGTATCGAAAACTATACTCTTCCCGCGCCCGTTAAAAGCTTCGAATTTTTACGGGATAGAAACAACGACAAAGTCGCGAAGTTTTCCGTTATCAAGTACCCGAACGAAAGCGGCGGATATCTGCCGATTGACGAAGAGGTTATAAAAAATCTCGAAAAGAGTTTCTTTGTGGTAAATCTTGATCATTATATAGAAGTTATGATGAAAGGTTGCGGCAAGGACCTCGTTATAAGAAAGACTTGCGAATATCTCGGGATAAAAAGGAAAGACACCTATTGTTTCGGCGACAGCGAAAACGACCTCGGAATGTTCAAAGAGGTCGGAACGGGAATCGCGATGAGTCATTCGCCCGAGGCGTTAAAGAAGTTGGCGAAATACGTTACGACCACCGATTTGGAAGGTGTAACGGAAGGCGCGGAGAAACTCGGGCTTATATAACCCCCGATACGGGCGTTTTTATCGCGAATTTTATATAAAAAAAATAAAATTGTTGACAGAAGATAAACGGATACTGTATAATAATAACAAGGTCAACCTTATGAAAATATTATGGTAAGACCTCGGGAGGACAAAATGAAGAAGGCAAAAATCATTATGGCAACCGCCCTCGTTGCGGCGATGACGGCTGTATTCGTCGGTTGCGGGCAGACGAAGTTCACTAAAGCGTTCACGGGAAGATACGAAACTCCGGTCGGCAAAAAACTCGTGAGAATCAACGAAAATCTCGACTCGCTGACTATGGACACAACCTTTTACGTCGGACAGAAAGAGGGAAGCAGCGGCTACGCTACGAGATATTTCTACGATCCGAAGGGCGCGCTTAAATTCAGTCTCGCCGACACCGAAAACGTTCAGTACAGATACGAGACAACGAATTACGGAATGTACGTCGAAAAGACGGTTAGAGCGGGAGCGACGACGAAGAGCAAATACACCTATTACGACTCCGACCTGAACGTTATCGTAAAAGAGTCTGAAAACGAGTCTGAAATACAGAAAGTGCGCAATTTCCTTTTTGTAAACGACGATTTTTATCAGTTGGACGAAAATAATAAAATGAAACCCGACACGAAGAAAAACGTGGGGCTCAGTCTGGAATACAAGTACAAAGTTGCAGAAAAAGCAATGAAATACAACGATAAATACTATATTTTGGATACGGACGCCACTTCGGGCTATTTTATGGGTTCTCCGTCGGTATCCGTATATAACGACAATCTCAAACTCGTAGCGGTTTATCTGGTTCCGACTTACGTCGATAAAACCAACGTGGCGTCGGCTATTTTGCCGGGAGGAAACGTTTTGATTCAGGCGTTCGAACAGGTTGCCGATTACGATTCTAAATACGACCTCGAAATCAAAGGAGAAAAATATCTCATACATACCACCGTTCTCAACGTAAAGAAAAACTCTACCAAAGAGATTAAAGTAAACTACGTTCTTGATGATTCTTCATGGGCTTTGAACGGCTTTGACGGTATGGAATTCGATGAACTCGGTTTAAATCCCAAACTTCAGGGGGCTTACGGCGTTTATCTTATTGAGAATAAGAGATATTCCGACGATAGCAATTTCTTGGAATTCGTTACTCTCAATAAGGAAGGAAAACTGACTTCTCGTTTGGAAAAATTGATTGTCGGACAGTATAGTGTTCCGGTTCCGGTAGCGGAAAATCGTTACGTTTGCCTTGACGTAACCGGAGCGTATTATCTCCTCGATCAAAACGGCAAGGTAATCGCCAGATCCGGTGATTATCTCAATTTCAAAGGCGGCGTTTATCTGAACAAAAACAATTCGGGACTTACGGCTTACGACACCAATATGAATATCGTAAAGAGTTACGCCTCCGATTTAAATCCTGAATCCGTGTATCTCCGCGGAGATTTAAGCGCGGTTAAATATACCGACGACGAAATCGTCAAAGTCGACGTTTTCAAAGCCGGCGCGTTAATGAAGAGCCACACGCTCGGAAGCAGCGGCGGAGTTTCCTCTCTCGGCTCGTACGGATATCAGATCGAACAAAACAACGGCGCGGACGTCGGTTATGAATATTACGACTTAAACGGAAACGTTATCGCAAAATCGTCCGAAACCGTAAAGTTATCCGTAAGCGGAAACGTAATTAAAAAGGTTTCGCCCGACAAGATTGAGTTTATACTCGCCGTAAACGAATAAAAGTTCGGCGCGTTTTACGCCGACAAAACCCCGAAACAAACGGAAAAAACGGAAATATAAGACTATAAAGTCATAAAAAAGATACCTGAAATATCGAAGCGAACCCGAAAGCGTATAGCCTTTGGGAACAATCGATATTACGGGTATCTTTTTTTATGCGCGGCTGTCCGAAAAGAATAAATTTAAAGACAAATATAACCGCCATAGGCGATATAAATTTATCGACAGGTAAAAATATATTGCATACATCGCCTACAAAGTTATAAACAGGTAAAAACTCGCTTTCCCCTATGGGGTAGGCTCTCCCGCTTCGGGAGAGGTGGCAGACGAAGTCTGACGGAGAGGGGGCGTCCGCCGCCGAGGCGAAGTGTCGCGAAGCGACGAGAGAGGTCATAAATGCAAATAAAATATAATCAAAACGATATTAAAACAGGATTGTGTTTGAAAAGACGAGAGAGGTTTTTTAAACAAATACGCTCTTGTTTGTTTTGTGAAAAATAAAGAAACCGCCGTATAAGTCGATTAACGGCGATTTTTTAACGTAAAAGGCGGCGTAAATCGCCGCCTCGTTTCTTTTATTGTTTCTTTTTTTTCACTCTTGTAAAAGACCGTAAATACTTGCGTGTTTACGCCGTTTTACGCGTTCGACGTAGCCGTTTCCACGTCCGCTATGCCCGAAATCTTCGCGTTATCTTCAACTTTTATATACCTTACGTATTCTACGTTGCTCATTTTCGAGCGTTCTACCATCGTTTCGTATACGCGCTCTCTTAAATATTTCTGATTTTGTTTCACGTTTAACGTTGCTTGAGGGAAAAACGGTCCGTCAACGTATACCACCACGCGGGGGCGTTTGAAAAATTTTCTCTTTTGGAAAGTCTTGGTAAAGCAGAACACCGGCTTATTTTCCTGCGCGGGATACTTGAACGACACGTCTTTGAAAGGTCTTATTCCGCTGTAATACGGCCAGATATGCGCTTCGGGGAATATCATTACAACTTTTCCCCTCTCGGCGTAGTCGTGAATGGCGTTTGAAAACTTACGCATACCATTCAGATTCGTCGCTATAGGAACGCCGCCGAGCATCTCGACGAGGCGGCTTACCACGGGAATTGAAAACGCGTCGGGGTTCACTATTACGTTTGCCTTTTTCGGGAACGTAACCCTCGGCGAAGTGAAAGCGTCGGCGGCTATCATCGTGTGATTGCCGTAAATAAAATAGCCGTTTTTCTTGTACGGTTTCAGAATTTTTCTGTTCTTTATCCTTTCGCCGTGTCCTATTAAATTGTATAGACTGACAATCGGAAACGCGATAAAGTAGTACAATATAAACGCAAAAAATCTCCATATAACGTTCTTATGCGAATAATCGTACTTGTCGGGAAGCGGTTTCGTCTTGATGTTATTTCCGGCGAAATCGTCGTTTATTTCGTCTTTGTAGTAAATAACCTTATCTTTCATATTATGTTACCACCTGTTTTACTTAAATCTTGCTGAATTTCCTTGCGATTTTTCACGCCTTATTTTCGCCCTTTTGAGCCGAAAGTTCGGCAGCGTTCGGGTTTTCCTTATGCTTTTCAATCGCTTTTTTAAGCATATCTTCCATTTTTTCCATACATTCTTTTTGGTCAAAACTCTTGATAATCGACTTATAGCGGGTTTTATAGTCTTCAATGAGCGGTTTGTTATCGAACCAGAAGTCGATTTTTTTCGCAAGGTCTTTTGAATTGTTGAGTTTGAACAAATTGTTTTCGTCGAGGGCAAACGCCTTAGTCGCGCTTCTCGGCGAGTTGTTTATTACGGGAACAAGTCCGCTGACAATCGCCTCCAAACAGGAAATCGCTTCGATTTCGATCGTTGCGGTATGAACGTAAAGGTCCGCTCCGCGTAACATTCCCATGAGTTCGTCTCTCGGAAAGAGTTTAAAATAGGCGTCGACCGACTTTTTCGCCGCCCGTTTTTTCAAAAAATTTTTATATGGGCCGTCGCCTGCAAACACGACTTTTATCTCGCCCCTATGACTGCTTCTGCTAACCGCGTCAATTAAAAGTTTCTGAGCCTTTTCCTTGCTGTATCTTCCCGTACAGACTATCGTAAACTTATCGCTTACCCTTTTCGGTTCGACTTCTTCGTAAAAACACTTGTTTACGCCGTTAGAAATTACTATCGCAGGGGTCTTTTGAGTGACGTCCTCGAATAAGTTTCTTATAAACTCCGTCGGATAGTGTACGTAATCGCAGTAGCGATATACCGATTTATAGAAGTTTTTATATACGAGTTTGTTGACGAATCCGACGTTCATCATAAAGACGTGAGCCGTAACGTTTTCGGCTTGGCAATGGAAACTCGCCGTGATGGGCTTGTTGAGTTCTACCGCTATTTTTCTCGCCTTTCTCGACAAACCAAAGGGTATGAGCAGGTGAACGACGTCCGCCCCCTTTATCGCTTCGGTTAAAATTTCGTCGTCCGCTTTTGCGAGAGTAACCCCGTTCATCTCCACAATCTTGTTAAGGAATTTGCCGAGATTTAAAGTCGGGGTAACGTAATAATTTTCCTTTCCCTTTTTGTCTTTATCGCAACAGACAACGCGCACCTCGTGTCCTTTCGATCTTAAATGATCTATCAGATTTGTTGCCGCGAGCGTCGTTCCGTTGTTTTTCTCTCCGAGAACGTCGCAGACTATACATACTATCATATTTTTCTCCTGCTTCCGTAATTTATTATTTAAATCGATACAAAAGCCCCTGAATAGGCCGTTTTCTATTGATTTCAGTATAAAACATAGGGTTTTTATTTGCAAGCATATTAAATATAAAGAAATTCTACCCGTATAGAATTATTAGAGAAAGCAATTCTGCGTTTGTTAGAATTGTAAAAATCCACTCTACGATTAGGAGAATAGTGGAATTACCCCTGTTTTTAAGTTGCGTTTACTAAAAATTAGTGATAATATAAATATGGTTATGAAAGATATAAAATCTATTGTGGCAAGCAACCTGATCGCGCTCAGAAAAAGCAGAAAAATGACTCAGGCGGACGTCGCGGAAAAACTTAATTATTCGGATAAATCGGTTTCGAAATGGGAACACGCCGATTCGCTCCCCGATATTTCTATATTGTACGCCTTAGCGGATATGTACGGGGTAACGCTCGATTATCTGACGAGCGATAACGCCGAAGAGCAGGCGAATATGATGAAAACGCCCGAAAAGTCGCTTGAAAACGACAGGATAATCATCGCTTCGCTGACGGTGACGAGCATATTTCTGATCGCCGCGCTGATATTCGTGTATATATATCTGAACGCGAAGATTTTGAGCGGCTGGATAGCGTTTATATGGGCGCTCCCCGTGAGTTTTTTCGCGCTCACCTATTACAACAGAATCTGGACGAAGAATAAAATATACTCTATTACGCTTAAAAGTCTGTTTTTGTGGTCTTTACTCGCGGCTATATGTCTGCAATTTATGTCGTACAGACTGTGGCTTATTTTCGTACTCGGCGTGCCTATAGAACTGATTATTCTTTTGACGGCGAATCTCACGCCGAAAAGAAAACGTGAGGCAAGGCTTGACGAGAACAAAAATCAAGAGTGAAAGGTCGGCTTTTGAAGCCGATATTATAAACGGAAAAATACAGAGGGAAAATGGGTTTTGAAAATCAGTTTTTAAGAAATACGCATAACGTATAGAGGAGACAGTATGAGCGAAGAGACGATGCAAACGCAAGAAGTAGAAAAAGAAGTAGAAAAAAGAGCCGGAAAAAGCGCGAAGAAGTTTGATTTTTTCAAAATATTCGACGTTAAAGTGTTCGATTACACCGTCGGGCAGTTGATGATGTTCGTGATATTTTGCGCGTTCTGCGGCTTTATGGCTGAAAACATAGGTAGAACTATCGATCAGGGAATATTCGACGGGAGATATATGTTTTTGCCGTTTATTTTCGGTTACGGAATAGGCGTGCTGATAGCCTATCTCGCCCTCGGCAGACCGTCGGGATTCAGAATTTTCTCGGTCAGGATATTGAAAGAAGATACGAAGAAAAACAAGGTTATACGTTGTCTGCTCTATTATCTCACCGCGTTCATTATAATAACCATGAGCGAATGGGGGTTCGGAACGCTCGTCGAGGCGGTTACGGGGCAGAAACTCTGGAACTATTCGAATATGTGGGGACACATCGGCAGGTACGCGAGTTTACCGACGAGTTTCGGCTTTTCGTTGGGCGTATTCGTCGTAATGGAATTTCTTATGCCTCCGCTTATGAAACTATTCGAAAAAATATCTAACAAAGCGACGCTCGGTATTGCATTTACTCTCCTGTGTTTAATGTTTGCGGACACTATGTATATGATGATAAGACTTTTCGTAATGCACGATTCGACTCAGCATTGGAGAATAGTTTTCCCGTGGGCGAAAGAGAAAGCGGCGGCAATGGCGATTGCGTAGCCGAGCGAGATTCGAACCCATCAAGCCTTAAAACCGTCTTTTCAACGCTTTGCGGCAAATTATCACTTGAAGTACATTAAGTACATCTGCGTTCGTCTTTACCACAAATCATTTAAAATTACGGCTTAACGGAACTGTAAAAAATAAGACACCCGAATCGATGCGTCGGGCGTCTTTTTTAACGTGTTATATTATTAAACTTTTCGTTTACGGAAGGAACAGACTCTCAATCGCCGTCTGCGCTGCCGAAAACGCTTTGCATAAGGTCGGAGGCAGGGTCGTAACCCTCTTGTTTAAGCCTGAACTTCCTCGCCGCCGTTTCAAGCACTATCGGTATATTTCTTCCGGGGGTGACGGGAATAACGACTTTCTGCACGTTTATCCCCAAAACCTCGTCGTACTGCTCGTTTATACCTATTCTGTCGTAGGTTTTTCCTTGCTCCCATTGCGAGAGTTCGGCGATTATGTCAACCCCTTTGTCGGGACGAACGGCGCCCGGTCCGAACATTCTCTGTATGTTGATTATGCCGATACCTCTTATTTCCATATAGTACCTGATTTTCTCGGGCGATTTACCGATAAGTTGGTCGTTTATGTTTTTTATAATTACCGAATCGTCGGCGATGAGCCTGTGTCCGCGACTTACGAGTTCGAGCGCGATTTCACTCTTTCCGACGCCCGATTTGCCCATAATCAGTATTCCCACGCCGAAAACGTCCACCAAAACGCCGTGTACGACTTCCGTCGGGGCTAAAAGTTCGCTTTGGTATATCGTAATGTCGTTGATAAGTACGGTCGTGATTTTCGGAGATTTAAAAAGCGGAACGCCGTATTTTTCCGCCGCTTCTCTCGTTTCTGGCGAGAAGTCAAGACCTCTCGCGATTATCATACAAGGTATGTTTTTGCTCATTATGGCGTCGATAACGGGCATTCTTTTTTCTTTCGCAAGTTCTTTGAAGTATTCGCATTCGGCGTGTCCGACGACCTGTATTCTCGTCGAGTCGAAGTGTTTCAGATAACCCGTCATCTGAAGTCCGGGTCTCGAAACGCTTATCGAACGCAGGCAGATTTCGCCCCTGCCCTCGTACGCAATTTCAAGGTCGAGCGCTCTCGCAAACTCGTTCACGCTCAGTTTTATCGCTTCGCCGTTTACTTTTGTAGGTTTCATTTCAGTCCTCCGCATTTTTGTTTTTAAAATAGTTTATAATTGCCTCGGCTTGCTTTTCGCGTATGCCGTCCGTTTCCAAAAGTTCTTCTTTCGTCGCGCGTTTCAGGTTTTCCACCGTGCCGAACTTATCCATCAGCGCCTTGCGGCGTTTTTCGCCTATCCCCTCTATGCCCGTAAGTTCCGATTTCAAATTCGTCTTTTCGTGCGTTCGTTTATGATAGGTAATGGCGAACCTGTGCGCTTCGTCTCGAAGCCGTTGGAGAAGTCTTAGAACGTAATCCCGTCTCGACAGTACCACGGGTTCGTGGGACATGGTCGTAAAAATTTCCTCTTCGCGTTTCGCGAGCGAGATAAGGTCGATGTCGGTAACGCCGAGTCCGTCGAAAACCTCTTTTACGCTCGAAAGTTGCCCCTTGCCGCCGTCGATGACGATAAGGTCGGGCTTCGGAAATTTTTCCTCTTCCTCGCTTCCGAGTTTCTGAAGCCTTCTTAAAAGGACTTCCTTTAAACACGCAAAGTCGTTCGACCCTTCGACCGTCTTAATCTTGAACCGTCTGTATTCCGTTCTCGCCGACTCGCCGTCCAAAAACACGACCATCGAGCCGACTTTATCCACGCCGCTCATATGCGAAATATCGTAACACTCGATTCGCCTCGGCAGATTTTTGAGCGACAACTCTTTCTGCATCTTCTTGCACGCGGCGGTCGTCATATCGTCTTTGTGCTTGATTTTATCGACTTCCTTTTCGAGGTAATCCTCGGCGTTCGACTTCGCCATTTCGGTAAGTTTCTTCTTATCGCCCCGTTCGGGAACGTATATCTTCACGCTTTTACGGTAGGTCTCTCTGAAAAAATCCTCTAACGCCTCGACGTCGTCCGCCTTTTCGGAAAGGAGTATTTCGTCGGGTATCTCCTGCCCATCGCCGTAGTACTGCGACATAAACGAATACAGCCTCCTGCCGTTCGTGTCCTCGGCGTCCGAAAGGGCGAAATTTTTGCCGCCCTGCATTCTGCCGCCTCTCACAAAAAGTACGTTAATCGCGCTATACAGCCCGTTTTCGGTCGCTGCGATCACGTCGGCGTTGACGAATTTGTTGAGCGCAGTCAGCCTTTTCAACTTGATTTTTTCAAGCATTTTCAGTTTATCGCGGTAGGACATTGCAAGTTCGAATTCTTCTAATGCCGAACATTTAAGCATTTTGTCCGTGAGTATTTTTTCGACCGCGCCGTCCTCGCCCGAGAGAAATTCCAACGCCCCGTCAACCTGCTTAGCGTAGTCCTCTTCGGAGACGTACCCCGCGCACGGAGCAGTGCATTTGCCGAGATGATAATTAAGGCACGGGCGTTGCGGTTTCGATTTGTCTATCGCCTTGCCACACGAACGGACGGCATACGCCGTCGTGATTATCGCGAGCGTGTCTTTCACGTTGACCCCGCCCATAAACGGACCGAAATACCTCGCGCCGTCCCGACGGAATTTCCTCGACACGGAAAAAAAGGGGTAGTTCTGCTTTAAATTGACCTTGATATAAGGGTAGGTCTTGTCGTCCTTTAACAGTATGTTGTATCTCGGTTTATACTTTTTTATCAGGTTGTTTTCGAGCGACAACGCGTCTATTTCCGACTTCGTTATAATGTAGTAAAAGTCTGCGATATTCGAAACCATCGCCATAACCTTTTCGGGTTTGGGCGATGAGTGGAAGTACTGCGAAACCCTGTTTTTCAGGTTTTTCGCCTTACCGACGTATATTACCGTCCCGTCGCCGTTAAGCATAACGTACACTCCGGGGGCCGTCGGCAGCATTTTCAGTTTTTTTGCCAGAATATCGTTCATAACTTTATAAAAGTGCTTGTTTATCGACTTATAGGCGGCTTTTCACCATATCTATGAGTTTTTGTTTAACGTTTAGTTCGGGGCGGTCGATACACAAAAACAACAGTCTTTCGAGTTCTTTTTTCACATTTTCCCCGCTAAAGCCGAGGGCGGTAAGATCGCCGCCTTTTACCGCGAGCGACTTTAAGTCGTAGCACTCGCCCGAGTTTACGACTTCCATAAAAGCCCGTTCCGTCGCCTCAATGTTTTTCCTTTCTTCTTTCGCCTTGTCCGTACCCTGAGCGGCGTTGTCGGCGTATTTGATTTTCAAAAGGTCTGCAAAATTTTCCTCGCCGATTTTATATAGCGTTCTCTTGATGTTCCGCTTATCGTCGCTTAAAGGTTTATCATGATTTCCGATTAAAAACAGGGCTTTTTCGGATAGTTTTTTCGGAAATTTAAGCCTTGCGAATATCTTTTCGGCTATTTCCGCCGAGACTTTCGCGTGTCCGTAGAAATGCCCGACGCCGTTTTTTTCGGTATAGACACAGGGCTTTCCGACGTCGTGCAAAAGAGCCGCGAACTTTAAAGCCGAGCCGCCGCAAACGTATCCGACCGCCCTCGCGATATGCTCGTAGACGTCGAACCGATGCCATGGGTTGTTCTGATTAAAGCCGACGCATTTTCTAAGTTCGGGTATTACTTCCGTTATTATTTCCTTGCAGTTTAAAAGGGTATTCGTAACGTTTTCGCCGAGCAGGGTTTTTTCAAGTTCGGATAGCACCCTTTCTTTCGACACGCTTCCGAGATTTTTTCTGAGCAAAGTCGCCGCGACGTAAGTGTTTTTCTCTATCGCAAAACCCGTTTTGGACGAAAATCTGACGGCTCTGAGTATACGAAGAGCGTCCTCTTCAAACCTTTTATAAGGGTCGCCGACGGTACGGATAATTTTGCGCTTTATATCGTCTAAACCCCCGTATAAGTCGATTATCCCCTCTTTTTCATCGTAAGCAAGAGCATTTATCGTGAAGTCTCTCCTCGATAAATCGCCTTTCAGATCGGCTACGAACTCGACTTTCGACGGTCTCCTTTTATCGATATATTCGCCTTCCGTCCGAAAGGTCGTAACCTCGCAAGGCTCGCCGCAAATCACGGTGACCGTGCCGTGTTTTTCGCCCGTTTTAATCACGGGCAAATCGGAAAATACCGCCTCTGTCTCGCAAGGCTTAGCGTTCGTCGCGATATCCCAGTCGTGAGGGGTAAGCCCCATAACCGAGTCTCTCACCGCGCCGCCGACAGCGTAAGCCGAGTAGCCGTTCGATTTCAGTCTCGAAATTATCGTCTTAACGCCCTCGGGCATTATTCTGAAGAGATCATTCGCCAAGGCTCTCGCCCCTTTTGTTCGCAGCCGCTCCGCCTGTCAGCGCTCCGTCGGCGAACTCGCCTATTCTCCTGTTGGCG
>SAMEA104315420__coassemble_1194_pt1 | contig 12363 bp, 9 predicted proteins | sample SAMEA104315420__metabat2_high_PE_021 | metagenome-assembled genome bin SAMEA104315420 (sample SAMEA104315420) | gut metagenome | biome: Monkey gut; feature: monkey-associated habitat; material: faeces | place: China | collected 2013 | reverse complement strand
CTCGCATCTGATAGCGAAAGCAAGCGTTTTACCTTTTTTGTCAATCGCCTGAACGGTTATTCGAGCGATACTATATAGTAATATATCGGTTGACCGCCGTAGAAAAGTTCTACGTCAAGGTCGGGATAGCGTTCCGCCAATGAAGCCTGCAACGCCGTCGCGTCCTCTTCGGTTACGTCGCTTCCGTAATATAAATTTATTAAACTGTGCGCATTGTAACGCAGTTTTTCTATCAAATCCCCCGTTACTTTCGCTAAATCTTTACCTTTTGCAAGTACTTTCTTGTTGTCGAGCGCGATTATATCTCCTTTCGTAAGAGAGAATCCGTCTACTTTCGCGTTTCTCACCGCGTAAGTTACCATTCCCGACGATACGTTATCGATTGCGTGTATCATTTCGATAAAGTTTTCGTCTGCGGTCGCCTCGGGGTTCATAGCGAGCGCGGCGGATATACCTTGCGGTATGCTCTTCGTCGGCACGACGTATACCTTCTTGCCCTCGACGAGCGATTTCGACTGCTCGGCGGCAAGTATGATATTCTTGTTATTAGGAAATACGAAAATATTTTCGGCGTTTATCTTAATAATCGCGTCGGCAATATCCTGAGCGGAAGGATTCATCGTCTGACCGCCCTCGATTACCCTGTCTACGTTTATATCCTTGAAAATTGCGGCTATTCCGTCGCCCGAACAGATGGAAAGCATTCCGAGTTCTTTCTTTTCCGCCTCGTACTTCTTGATAAGTTCCCTGTTCTCTTCGAGCATATTCTCGATTTTGACTTTGTCCAACTCGCCGAGTTGCAACGCCTTCGACAAGGCCTGCCCCGGGTTGTTCGTGTGAACGTGTACTTTTACGAATTCGAGGTCGCCTATGACGAGTACGCAATCGCCTATCGTCATAAGATATTCTTTAAGCCTGTCTATATCGGCAAGCGTGGTCTTTTTCTTTAAATTTATAATGAAAAATTCCGTACAATACCCGAATTCGATAGTTCCGAGGTTCAAAATGTCCGCGTGTTCCATCGAACCTTCGGTTTTTATCTCAGGTTCTTCCATCGGCGCGCCTTCTATTTCCTCGCCGATTAAGCCCTTGTACATTCCTTTATATATAGTGAGAAGTCCCGTTCCGCCCGAGTCTACGACTCCCGCTTTTTTAAGAACGGGTAAAAGAGTCGGCGTGAGTTGCACCGCTTCCTCGCCCTTCGCGATAATCTCCTGAAATAAGGTTTCGAAGTCTTTGATTTTTCCGCAAATCGACGAAACGTGTTCGGAAATCATACGGCAAACGGTTAAAATCGTGCCTTCCTTCGGCTTCGATACCGCGCTGTACGCTACGTCCGTTGCGTTTTTAAGAGCCTTTGCAAAAGTTTTTACGTCGGCTTCGTTGCAATCTTTAAGTATCGCGCAGATACCTCTGAAAATCTGAGAAGTGATAACGCCCGAGTTACCTCTCGCGCCTCTTAACGCGCCTCTCGAAACGCTGTCCGCAATGTCCTGTAAACTATTCGATTTACACGCTTTGAGTTCCTTTACCGCCGATTGCATGGTAAGACTCATATTCGTTCCCGTATCTCCGTCGGGAACGGGGAAAACGTTCAAAGTATCTATATATTCTCTCGAAACGTCGAGAAGTTTAGACGCCGCGATTACCATTTTGGCAAACGACGCGCCCTTCAATGTTTTTTGCATTTAATAATATTCCTCCGAAAGCAAAAAAGCGGAACTACACGCAAAATTTGCGGCGTAAAAGTCCTTTAAAACCGAAGTTTTAAAGTTTAACGCCGATAATGTTCACGTTGACCGTATCAACGATCATACCCGTGAACTGTTCCACCTTGTATTTAACGGCTTTTTTCAAAGAATCCGCGACCGCGGAAATCGAAACGCCGAATTTTATAATCACGAAAATATCGATGAAAATTCTGTCGCCGGAAGTCGTCACTTTGACGCCTTTGCCTCCCGACTCTCTTTTAAGGAGTTGGGAAACGCTGTCCATGAACCTTCTGGAAACCATTTCAACGATACCGTAACATTCCAAAGCGGCGTGCGAGGCTACTTTGGCTATTGCTTCGTCCGAGATAGAAATTTTACCGTAAATGTTTGACGTCGTTACAGGCATAGCATACTCCTTTTATTTTATTATACTATATTGCCGAATTTTTTACAAGGATTTTTCGACGATTTTTAAATTTTGGTCTTTTTTTTGGCTTTTTTTCGATAATCGGCTTTAAATCGTTGCAATTTTTTTTCGATTGTGATATAGTATCTATGCTTTTCAATTTGAATCAGTAATTTGGAGGTGTAATATGTCGAGAGTTTGCAGCGTTTGCGGAAAGGCTAAGTTATCCGGCAATAAGGTAAGCCACAGTAATCGTAAGACACCGCGTTCTTACAATGCAAACGTTCAGAAAGTAAGAGTTGTAAACGACGGCGTCGTTACTTCTGAATACGTTTGTGCTCGTTGCCTTAAAGGTAATAAAGTAGAAAGAGTTTAATTACGATTTCTAACGGTGTAACCGTAATTTAAAACCTCGTCCGATTTTCGGACGAGGTTTTTATTTGCCTCTTTTCCCACCCGTTTATTCGATAGCATCCTTCTTGCTTTCCCCTTTGGGAAAAGCAAGTATTAGTCTTTTTTTTAGCAATCTACCTCAACTATCTCTACTCGCTCTTCGCGTTTTTCTTGTTTTGCCATATAACTATGATTATTATCACCGCCAACAACACTACGGGTACAACCCCCAACAACACGCACGCAGTCGCTAACAGTATGGCAATTCCGGACGCCTTTCTTTTTGCTATCTTCGGGTTTTCCGAACTCGAAAGCGTAAACTTCAATTCCTCGTCGGGAAGTCCGCTTAGCGACAACTTATATCCCCCGTCCGTCTTTTCAAATCCGCTTAAACTCGGGTTCATAATATAATAAGGCGTGTTTATCGTTATATCAATCGAGCCGAAACTCGTCCAGGTTTTAGCGGGCGACAGATAGTATGTATAGACGTTCTTCGCGGGCGAATACCCTATATTTATCGACGGATATATCGGCGCGGTCACGCTGTTCGTCTTTCTCTCGTTAGGTTTTAACGTAATTTCGTATTCGTACCACCGCATAAGGCAGGTTTCGAAATCGTCTGAAAAAATACTCCCGTAATTCGGTATTATTCCGTAATCGTAATCCCCCCGTCTATTTAAGGAATATACGCTCGCGTTATATAAATCTATTTCCGAAATAAACGGTATTCCCGATTTTTTCCCGCAAACGGAATTTATCAAATCTTTAAGGTTAGTCGTAACCGTGTCCGTAAGTTCGACTTTACCGCTTATTTCATCGCCGTCTTTTGTACTGCCGTCTTTGTAACACTTGAAACTTATAGGAGTATCGAGCGGTTTACCGAAAGCGTACAACTTTACTTCGTCGCCGTTTTTCGCCCACGCGTCTACTCTCGCTTTTTTGTTTTGAAACCATTGATACCCGCTTTGTTTCGGGAATATTATTTTCGTTTTCTCTTTGTCCCCCGCGTAGTCGAACGCTATGCACGCCGAATTATATTTCGACTCGTCTATAAGTCCGTCTTTATTCTTGCCGCCTACCACATAGGTATACTCAGTAACTACCGTCTCGGGCGAGAAAAAACTGTCCTTGACGTACTCGTCGGAAATTTTCGGAAGATCCTCTTCGACGTTGAAATAGCCGCCGTTAAAGTAGGTATAGCGTACTTTTTTATCGACCTTTTCGCCGCCGACCAAAACGTCGTATTTCTCGGCGTCCACTCCGTAAATCCGTTTGCCGTTCTCGTCGTAATAATAACCGTAATCGGGCGTTTCCCCGAACGGAAACGCGAGGTTCGCCGTCACCGTGTATTCCGACGGATTGTAAAAAGTATATTCTGCGGTAACGCTCCCCGAATAGGCGAGAAACGAAGCTTTATCGCTATAATAATTCGACGGAAACTCGTTTAAATTAAATGTAAGGTTTTCCTTTTCGACGACAAACGGGCAACTGTCGCCTTTATACGCCGCTCCGAAAGCGTCCGCGCCGCGGAAATACCTCTGAGCGGAATTAGCCGAAGCGTTCGACGCGCTTTGCGGCAACAAAACGCCCGCCGCGAGAATAGCGACAACCGCAATACATGCCGAGGTTTTCTTTAATGAGGTTTTCTTTAATTTCATCGTACCACCTCCCGTTTTACGTTTGTTTAGCCGATACGCAACTAATTGTAACATACAAACGCTATTTTGTCAAGTCAAGCCGATAAAAAGGAGGTTAAATCACAATGAGACAGGGATTTTTAATCAATCTGCTCAAACAATTCTTTTTTATTTATAATTTTATAATAAACGGCCAAAAAGAAAGAGAGGCTGAAAAAAAGCCTCCCCTTGCTCAGGGGGAGACTTCTATATTTTTCTCAGCCACAAGGCAAATATAACTTGTTTAGCCACAGGTGATTGCCAACGATTATTTTTTAACTCTGTCGAAATACCCGATAACTTTATTTACGTTTTCCACATAACTGAAACAATCGGGGTAATTTTTTAAAATGTTTTCAAAGTCCACTATCTCGTTTTTCGTAACGACGCACATAAGACATTGCTTTTCCTGATTGGAATACGAGCCGTAACCTATAAACCTCGTCGAAGTATGTACGAGATTTTCGGCTATATCCCTTTCGATTTCTCTGACTTTTTCGGATATTACTATAAACTTACACGCGCTCTCGCCGCCTTTTAGCATTTTGTCGCCGATTATGTTACTTATAAAATCGCATAAAACGCACATACACGCGGGAGCGTAACTGTACGACTTTCGACCGTCTATATACTCGGGAAAAACGAAACACGAAACAATCGCTATCGTCGCGTTTATCGCAAAGTTTACATAAAAGAAATTGAACCTCGGGTTTTTCTTGTTTATATACTTCGACGCTATATCCACGCCGCCCGTAGAACCGCCGTTACGGAATAAAACGCCGTACACGACGCCCGTAAGAACGCCTTCGAGTATTACGGGGTAAATCGTATTTCTGCCGCCCGAAACGTATCGAAGCGCGCTGTTTGCGAATTTGTCGCATACTGCGTAAACGACCATATACGACAATGAGTACACGCACGTTAAAAGAGCAAACCTTCTGCTTATGAAGAAAAAAGCGAATACGCAAAGCGGAACGTTGAATACGAGTTGCCAATAGTTGACTTTCCAGCCTACTACCCGTTCGAGAAGTACCGATATACCCTCCACGCCCGCAGAAGCGAAGTCGTTGGGAGTTACGAACGCCCAGCAACCGATTGCGGCAACCGCTCCGAAGATAATCGGTAACAAAACCGATTTTACTTTCAATTTGTTTTCAATCATTAAAAATCACCTCTCGTCACCCCTCGGAGAAACAGTTTAACAGAAATACAAGGTATTTGTCAACGTCATTATCGTTGTTTCCGATTTTTTACTGTCGTTGTTCCCGATTTTTTTACGTTCGTATCCGACTAAGCAAGTCGTCCGCTTTCACATAGTTATTAAATAATTCAAAAAAGTTGCCATATAAGTCGATTAAATCGGTTTTTATAATAAATAAACCAAAAGAAAAGGTCGCAAAAATTATCCCAAAAAAAAGATAAAATGCAACCTCTTCTTTTTTAATATCAACGTCTGATACAATATCCGAATTCTTTTTTAAGCCTCTTTTTCGCCGCTAACAAATTATACGAAAGTAAAGTCAGTTTCCGCAATTTTAAAAAACGGCATATTTTTAAATTCGATTATTCCGACTTCCCGTCGGCGACGTTTCGGATTTCCGCGTTTTTCAGATATCCGCATACCCTTTCCGCTATTATTTTATGTCCCTTTGCGTTCGGATGTATGCCGTCAATCGTCAGTTCGTCAAGTTTTTCAGGCGGAAAATCGCTTCTCATATCGAGATAATTTACCCCGTTCTTTTTTAAGACGCTCACCTCGGCGGTAATATAATCGGATAACGTTCCGCCTTTCTTCTTTTTGCCCCCTTCTCCGAACGGGTTGTCCTCGTTTTTTCGATGCAACGGCAGAATGAAACAAACCCCGTCTTTTCCGTAGTTTTTTACGAGATATTCCGACAGAATATTTACCGCTCCGCAAAAAGTATACGGCGTTTCGTCAGATATATCACCTATCGGAGCGTCGCCGTGACCGTAATCGTTCGTTCCTCCGAACACGAATATAAAGTCGGCGTTTTTATCCATATTTTCCGCTCTTTGCAGAAAATCTTCGTCGTAAGAAGCGTCTTTCGACGGCTCGGAATTTCTCGCGATTCTGGTACCGCCGACCCCGTAATTTACGACTTCGGCGTTTGCCGACTTTCCGACAAGGTTCACAAACGTTTCTTCTTTCGTATTCAACCCCGCGCCCGCGGTTATACTATCGCCTAAAAACAATATCTTCATTATTTAACTTATTTCAAGTCCTCTATTTTGCCCGACTGACCGTATTTGCCGTCCGAAGTATACGCGCTCCCCTCGGCAAATATATCTATCCCGAGACTTTTCGCGTCGGTCGATATATCGCTCATCGAGCCTTTCGCGGTGTTTCCGAATACGCCAGTAAGCAAGTATCTTACGTTAAGACCTTCGATTTTAATTCGGTCATAGTATTCCGAGCCGCTTCCGACCGTCGCTAAGGCGTTTTCTATTTTTCCGTACCAGCCGAGAAGAACGTCTGAGTTACCTCCCCAACAATTTCGATTAAAAAGATAACCTCTTATAAGATGTCCGCCCGTCGGGTCTGCGCCTTTCTGATTTATCCAATAATCGGAAGCGACCTTATACTGCGCGACTTCGGCTTTATAAAGTTCGTACATTATATCGCCCGCCGCTCCGTAATACGCCTTGCAGAAATTCAGAATCAATCCGTCGGCGTCCGTTCTCGACGCGTTTTCCGCGTATTTCTTCCCCATATAGGTCTTTAAAGCGTACCAGTCGGTATGAACGTCGTCGCCCGCCTGTCCGAGATTATAGATATGCTTAACTCCGTTATCTGCGAAAAACTTGTATTTCTGCCCCATGTTCGTAACCGAATCGAGAGGAACGAAATAGTTATCGTAATGCGCAGAATAATAGAAAACCGAAAGTTCTCCGCCGTTTAAAAACCGTTTCCAACTAAGAAGTTGGTTGTAGTAATACTGATTCGTTTTACCGTAAATCTCGGCGTAACCGTCGTTCGATTCGTTATGTTCCGAATACCCGTTTGCGGGACTGTCAAGCCTTAAATACAGGTTGGATTCTATCGGCGCGAAAATCACGCCCATATAAACCTCGTCGTCGTTATAAAACTTCAAATCGTCGCTGTACGTCGGCGTTTCGAGAGTGGCGTTATACGCAAGCAAAGTAAGTTGCAACCTTCTTCCGAGCGTATATTTTTCGTCGAGAATTTTTGCGGCTTTGTTCATAAACAGTATATATTCGGCGGAATACGCTCCGTACTTATTCTTAATCGCCTGTGAATAACTGCTGTTTGACCAACCCCAGTTGTCGGGTTGTCCGAAAACAAACATCGACTTTTCAACGTGATTGTTTTTCTGTTCGGTTATATAATCGTAAACGTAGTCGGCAACCGCCGTAGCCATAACGTCGTTATCCGCCGCTTCCAACCCGTAAGCGAGCGAAAGGGTATCGAACGACTCGCCGCCCGGATTCGTAGCGGTCGTATACCAGTCGGGGTGAGCCGCCTTGTAAGTTTCTTTCGGCAACACCTCAAAAAAGTTATGATATCCTCCGCCTATTATCTGCCATGAGTTCACATATCCGAGCCTGTGCTGATAATTGAAGTTCGGACTTGCCTCGCCGCTTGCAATGTACTCCATTTCGCCGCTTGCCCAGTTATAATCTATAGACGGATTAAAAACGGTATCTTCGATTTTATCGTAACCAAACTCTCCGCTATCGTAGGTATAGACGGTATCGGTGTAAAATTCGAGACCGAACGCCTGCGAAAAAGCCCCGTATAAGGCGTTTAACGTGCCATATCCCGTTTTTCCGTATAGGTAAACGTTTCCCGATTTTTTCTTTACGATATACCCCGTATCGGTAGTAAGTCCGTCCCGAGATAACCCGTTTTCCTCGGCGAGAGCCGAACCCAACACGAAGTACTTTTTATTCGCATCGAGTTCGGACACGCTATTGACGTAATTGATTTCCAAGGTCGTTCCCGTCAATTCGGAATACAACCCGGTAAGTTCTTCGACCGCGTATTTATACACTCTGTCGTCCTCGTTTTGCGAGGTGGTAGACGGGGCGTATTTATTCAGCACGGCAACATTCGTTATTTCAAGTTTTTTTTTACCCGAGACCGCCGCAAGGTCAACGTCGCAACCTAAAAAGATGGACATCGTTTCCGTGCTATAATCATTAAACACCATAGAAGCGGCAACTTCTCCATTCGGTTTATATGTTGTAACCGATTTAGCGGCCGCGTTACCTTTGACTGTCCACCACTCATTGCCATCTACCCACTGTGCAAACTCACCTGCCGTCCAAGTAGTCTTTTCATAAATTATAAACGAACTTCCATTCGTACCGTTTAACCTGATTTTAAATTCAATATTTCCGTTTTCGTCAGCAATAATATATTTATTGAGGTCTACAATTCTTTTATATCCGCTTGCGTCACTATATTTTCCCACTTTAATATACGTTATTTTTTCGCCGCCGAAATATACGGTCATGTCTTTCGTTACGGACGAAAGGTCAACCTCGTCGCCGCCGACAGAATCAAGCCATACAACGTTTTTGTATTCGATTGTATAACCGTCGTCCGTAGTCGTTGCCGTCGGAACAAACGTTGCGCCGCCACCCTCGTTTACTTTTTTCGTTCCGATTACGTTACCGTTTTCGTCCATATAGGTCACGGTATGTTTTTTGACGTTTCCTGTCTGTGAAATATATCCGACGTCCGCGCTTGCGATTGTCCCTCTTGTTAAAGGCTCCCAACTTATTACAGGCATCGATACGGTAAGCCATATTCCTGTTGTCGTGTTGTATGTAGCCGCTTCAGCCGACGTTATACTTTTCACGGAATTTCCGCTCGCGTCATAAATGTTGCCGCTCGTCCCGATTCCGTTTCCGTCAAATTTAAGTACGAACCTATACCATGCGCCCTTTACGGTATACATACCCAACGGACTTGTCCAGTCTGTAAGGGTCATCAACGCAAGGAGCATATCGTTCTCGCCGGGTCTTACAACCATTTCAAGTTTATTGTTCGTTACGGAAAGATATTTATTCGCACTCGCATACGCGATATTTATGAGATTATCGGCGTTGCCTCCGAGTTTGCTGTTTTCGTCATAACTCTTATAAGTAATCGTTGTCGCAGACAAATACACCGTTTTGTCTTCCGTTACGGAAGATAAATCTACCTCGCTGCCGCCGATTGAGTCAAGCCATTTTACGTTGTCGTATGTAAGCGTATATCCGTCGCCCAAATCCTTGTCATCGGGAGTTAATGCCGCGGAATTTCCCGATTTAATCGACTTATAGCCGAGTATTTCGTTATTTTCGTTTTTATAAGTAACCCTGTAATACTTCGCCGAAGCATCTTCCTTAACGCCGTAAAGATCCGTTATACAAATACTTCCGCTAAGCGTCATTTTTTGTTGAAGGGGAACTTCTGTTCCGTTATAAGTCAACGACCAAACCCCGTCTGAATTTTTCTTACATTTGATTTCTTTCCATTCCGTGTTTTCAAAATAACCGATTCCGGGAACCGAATAATAAGTCCCCTTTATCATAAATTTTAAGCGGATATATTCTTCGAGATTAACGCCTGCGAAAAGCGTATACGCATCGCCGTATTGAGCATTCATACCGTACGCTTTATCGTAACCTTCGGGGACGTCGGTCTTTTCGGTTAAATTGCTAATAACCGAACCGTTTTCGGATGAACTTTTTGAGAAAAACTTAACGTAGTCGTCGCCCTCGGTGAGTGTCGCAAGCGTATAGGATTTGTCTATGTATTCGCTTTCGAGAAAGGCTTTTGTCGCCGCGCTTTCTCTGTCGCTGTTTATCGCCGCTTTCGCCACCGCGAACATCGACCTCGCGTTGTTGCCGACGTTACCGCCCGCGTAATTCGCCATTTCATAAACGTAAGAACCTTCAGTACCCGTTCTCTTATACGCTCTGCCGACGAAGTTTCTCGCAATGTTGTTGTCTTTGAGCGACAATATCGAGCCTTTTATAAGGTAGTCGCCGTTTTCATCCGTCGGAAGAGTATCGTAAGTTATGTTGATAATTCTCGTTTTAGTTCCAAAGTACACCCACTCGCCCTGCTCGTTTCTAACCGCGTAATCGTATACCGCGTTTTCGCCGAACACGTTTTCAACCGTCAGATCGTTTGTTCTGACGTAATCTTCGGGCGCGATTAACATTCCGTAAGTCGCTCCGCTTTCATACTCGGAAGCGGGTAATACCGCCGTAAAACGAAGTCCGTTATCCGTTCCGACTTTCACGGACGCGCCGCTTTTCATTTCGAAAGTTCCGCTCGCGTTCGCCTTTACGCCCATTCCCGCAAACGCAATACAACCGACTGCGAAACAGGCTAAAACCAAACATACCGTCAATCTTATTTTACTAATCTTTCTCATCGTTTAACCCCCTCTCTCAGTCAAAGAAATCGCGTTCGCCGTCGTCTTTGCCGTCGTCCGACGTCGTTATCACGTCTGAACCGTCGAACTTTACGACTTCTATAGTTGCCTTTAAGTAATCGTTGTGTTTGCGAAGCAAACACAACCCCGTACGGGGCGATTTTCTCGCCTCTTTCTTCTCTTTTTCTCTCATCGTTTTCTCCTTTTTCTCGAAATTCGTTCTCTTATTCGAAATATACTTTTATACCGCTCTTTTTCTTTGCGAGCGACATATCGTCAATGTGTTCTCTGCCGTTACCGTAACCCATTTCGGCGAACGCAACGTCGTAAGAAAGAACGTTCTGTTCGTTTATCACTCTTCCGTACAATTTTTCGCATTTTATTGCGTCGAGTTTCGTTTTTCCGTTGAAATACGCGAAATGAACGGGGAAAATATCGCCTTCTCCGTAAGAGTTGAAAACGGCGTACTCGATCGGCTTGTTTTCAAGCCTGAAACAAAGCGTATACACGCCCGAAACGTCGAAGGCGGTAAGAATAGTCTTTACCGTTCCGCTGTAAATCGCCGTCTCTCCGGCGTTCCCTTTATATTTAACGATAAGTTCGCCCTTTATCATACTGTAAGTGTCGGGCAGCATCAAATCGAGACAAAAGACGTTGAACCTCTTGCCTTTCACGGCTGAAATATCTCCGCGTATCTTCTCTGCCAGAGCGATATTGCCCCGATATTTATCTTCGTACGCGTTGTTGTAACTTACAATTCCCTGCCTGTCTCTTTCGTAAAGTATATCGCCGTTTTCTTTCGACGCTTTAAATCTCTTTATCGCTTCGTCTATAACGCCGTTATAATACTCCGTATCGGTTACGCCGTCCGCCTCATAGTCGTCGAAAATGCGGTCGCCGAGCGACGAAAGACTGAGCATTGCGTATCTTTCGGACAAGTTGTCGTAAATATCGCAAAGCACGGGGTTGCCGCCGTTTTTCAGCGAAACGTTCCTTTTCTCGAACTCTCCTAAAACGTATTTTAAATGAGACTTAAACGCGCAGATAACGTGGTGCCTCCTTTCGACTACGTTTACGACGTCGAAATAACCGAACGCTATTTCCGGCTCGTATAGAGAGGTCAAAACGTTTGCAAGTTCCCTGTCTCCGTCTAAAAAGTCCGCGTATAAGCCGATTAAATCGACTTTTTCGTTTCTATCGGCATTCCAGAGTTTGCCGCCGTACGCAATCGCGGGCTTTAAGCATTCGTAAAACGTAGCGGACTTCTCCCACGTCGTCATCATCGCGCCGAACGGCTTGAATTTGTCGGCGTATTCGGTAAGAGTTTCGATATTATACGCCGACGACGTCTCCATCGCCTTCGAACAGAACATATACCTGAATCCGAGGTCGTCGTAAATTCTGAACCAGTCTTTTTTTATTCTGCCCGTCCACTTTCCGCGCGGCTCGTAACCTATGAAATAATAGTCCCAATGGCACATAATAACGTCGTTCGGTATTTTATCGAGTACGTCGTAATACTCGATGAAATCGCTCCACATTTCTCTGCCGAGCGAACGAACGAGTTCGCGATTATGTATAATGAGATCGCGGAACAAATCTTCTTTCGTATTGCCGTTTTTTAAAAAAGCTTTGCAACGAGGACATTCGGCGAACTCGAAACTCTCGTCCATTCCCATGTGAACGTATTTGCTTTTAAAAAGCGAACACACTTCTTTTATATACGCGTCGGTAAACGCTCTCAGTTTTTCGTTCGTCGG
>SAMEA104315420__coassemble_1170_pt1 | contig 12570 bp, 7 predicted proteins | sample SAMEA104315420__metabat2_high_PE_021 | metagenome-assembled genome bin SAMEA104315420 (sample SAMEA104315420) | gut metagenome | biome: Monkey gut; feature: monkey-associated habitat; material: faeces | place: China | collected 2013 | reverse complement strand
AGATTTTAGGCTTGTGAAAAACAGCAACTTGGAGGGTTTATATATTAAACAAAGTGTGTTAGAAAAGGTGTTGCAAGAAGGATATTCTATGGTATGGATAGGACTGGGGGAGAAAGATTTTTCAGACGGCTCCAATAATTTTGATAGTCTACATTATAGAAGAAGTAATTTGAGTTCATTAATTTATGAAAGCAAAGAAGGCAAGCTGATTGAAATAATGTATACAGAGGCTAATTAGGTTTTGTAAAGCAATTTTTAATTGTGAGCGAAGTAAATTATATAGATAAGAGCGGTGTAGTGACACATAGGAGGAGACTTAATGTTTAAAGGGACAGATGGTCGGGGCAGATGTAAGTCGATATACATTTTCTATGTCTGGAGTTGAGTTGTCTAAAAAAATTTTAGGATGGCTTTCTGTGGCAGACATAACGACAATGTTGAAAACAGAAGAAGACTGTTTAACGGAAATAATTACATTTTACAAGGAGACATTTAATACGGGTAAATATAAGGAACAATTTGATTACCTGTGTCGTCTTTGGATAAATGGAGTTCTCCCCAAACAGATGTCTGATTTGACAGGAATTCAAGTTTTCGATATTGACGATATTTGCAACAAAAAAATCTCTTATGAACTGAATTTTTTAATTGGAAACATATGCGATATGCTGGATAATAACATGAGCACTGAATTTGAACGATTGAAAGATATGCTTAATATTTTGCAAAAAAGAGTGAAGTATGGTGTAGCGACTAAAACAGCTGTATCTATATGCGAAACGATCTTCAACGATCGTGTTCTTGCGACTAAGTTGACAAATATTATAGGAGACGATAATATATCATCTGAAAAATTATTGGAAGATATAAAACATAACAAAAAGGAAATATTTTCGAAATTAGAGCAGTATCCAGCCTATTTTGAAGATCGATTAAAATTTTTATTGTAATATTTTCGTTTGGAAGAGACTTGGGTGGAGGTAATTGATATCAAATGACAATAGAAAAAGAACTATTTGAGCTTTTGCAGCAGCAATATTCACCGGTTATAAGCAATATAATAAACTCTGATGTTAGGTTTTATAGAACAAACCAAAAAATTCAATGGAGATTTGGCTACGATGAAAGAGTTGCAATTTTTGCGTGTTGTGACAAAAAGACTAATATTGTTACCGTGAATATTGCTGCTGTTGATTTCTCTTTTCAGCAAAATGAACCGTTAAATATTGAATATTTTCTTCTACACGAAATACGCCATATCTATCAACATTTAGAAATTGAAGATTATCGAAAAGATCCGACAAAGTGTAATAATGCGGAGTTGGCAAAGAAGTGGTCGGAGGAAGAGAATAACTATGTAACCGCTTTGAATAAAGAAGGTAAAGAGAATAGGGGCTATTTCATGCAAGATATGGAGATGGACGCCTTTGCGTATGCTTATGCCGTAATGATGTACAAGTACGGTGAAGTTAAATATCTTTATGTCCCTAAAGCGTATCAGAACAATGAATTTGATAGAATAGTGAATGAATGGCAGGTGGCATTCAAAAATGAGGGACTGTAAACGGGAATGAGAGTGTAGCTATTTCGTATTAGAAAGCCAAGAGGAAATAATACGAACTATGAAGGAAATTCACGGTTCGTATTATTTTTTACGCAACAAATTTTGCGCTGTTCGTTGACTTCCGAGTATCTCGACGATTGCCAATCTCTCGGCTTAACGTTCCTTTTTTTTATGCCGTCCCTGTAAATGTATTAGTTTCTATTTTTTGGAATTTTAGGCGAAGTTAAATCAAAACTCATATCCAAAAGCATCTTAATTTTATCATCGGAAACGCTTCCGTCGAGCGCGACGGTAATCCAATTTGCTTTACTCATATGGTAAGCGGGGAAAAATCCTTTTTCGCCGAGAAGCGAATCCAAAAGCAAAGGGGCGCATTTGAAGTTAACAACGTTTAGTATTTCATCTTCTTGTAATCCCAACTTGTTTTTCGGTACGTCCATAATGAGAGCGAACCATTTTTTATTACCGTTATGTCTGAATACCGTATGATTAGGATGTTGTATCCACGGATATTCAGGTTCTGCGCTGTAATTTTCTTGTATATACGACTTTAATTCCGTTTTGTTCATACCGATATACCCTCGTTGTTTTGACAGAAATATTATACCGTTTTTTACGTCAAAAATCAACGACTTGACAGGCTGAAAAACTGAAACTATACTCAACCTCGCAAATGAATATATGAGCATAATTGCACATAATTTGCGAACTTCGTAAACAAAGAACGTAAGGAAAACGCTTTGCCGATTTCTCCCGAAAATGCTTTTTTTTGAAAATTTTCGATAAAGTTTGCGAAAAGTATTGAAATGTCGTCGGTTTTTTGCTATAATAGAACATATAGATAAACGAAAAACGGCTAATCGGAACCGAAAGAGGCGAAACAGGAATATAATTTAAAGCGGAACGGAATACATTTCGGTTTGAACGAAAATACAATTAAAAACAAAACCCACGACGGGAGGATCCGCCTATGAAAGTTTTAAAACTAAACGCAAAGAGAAATGTTTTTTCCTTGCGTTTTTTTATTTTTTCCGATAACTAAAAAACGCAATCACTTGTGGCTGACCCACTGAAACAAACAGGAGAAATTTATGAAAATACGGATAAAAAAATCGGTTCTTATCATTCTCGCGGCCGTTTTCGCCGCATTGGCCGTCGCCGGGGCGATAGTCGGCATAGTGTTCGCCGTACGCGGGAAAAACAATAAAGTAACCGTAAAATTCGAGACGAACGGCGGAAAGGCGATTGCTCCGATTACCCTTAAAAAGGGCGAAGAACTCACTCTTCCGATTGCGGAAAAAGAGGGCAGAGTTTTTTCGGACTGGTATTACGACGGGGCTTTTTCGAGCGTTGTCCGAAAAAGATAACCGTAAACAAGGACGAAACTCTTTACGCCCGTTATAGCGCGATTCTCACATTCGTGACGGGCGGTACGGAAATATCCCCGATAGCGTACTACGAGGGCGAAGAAATAGGAACTCTTCCCGTGTCGTATAAAGACGGTTTTTCGTTCGGCGGGTGGTATTACGACAACAAATACGGTAAAATAGTCGGTAAAAAAGACCTTATAGAGCGGGCGTTGACGGTGTACGCGAGATTTTCGGAGAAGTCAGAAACCATCAGAAAACTCACGAGCGTAAAAAACGTTTCCGCGTCGCCATCCGTCGAAATAAAAACCGACGGCGTGATTTTACATAACGACAACGTATCCGACTATCTGTCGTTCGTTTCGTCGAGCGACGAGAAAGTATCGCTTATCTGTAAACCCTCCGAAAACGGAACGTTCATCGTCGAGCCGAACAAAACGCTCGACGAAGGTATGACCTATTCTTTAAGGGCATTGTCCTCTTCGTTGAAAGTCGTCGCCGTAGACGGTAACGATACCGAAAACGCGGACGAAGTGACGATTACCACTCATAAAGAGGAAAAAGAAGTTATTGAAAAAAAGCCCACGGTTCACCTTACCGCCTCGGAACTTGCGAAGTGGGAAGAAAACGTTTACGTTTATATGGACGCGGGGCTTGAAAAGGACGTAAACAGAATAGTCGCGAGAACGGATAAGGTAATTAACGTAGGCTCGGTGGTAACCGTCGGCGAAAGCGAAGAAGAGAAGGACGACGATTATATCTGTAAGGTAATTTCCGTCAAAAAGGAAAAGATGCAGTACGTCGTCGGAACGGAAGTTAAGAAAGGCGAATTTACCGTAATGGAAGTCGTTACGCCGAACGTGGACGATATTTACGATGAAATAGACGTGTACGGAGAGCGGCAGGCTCAACTCGAGGGAGTGATAGAAATTTCTCCTGAAACCGTCGCGGAAAACGTGGAAAAGAACGAGGGCGTCGTGCTTCTCAAAAACGCAGTCAGAAACGCCGTTAAGGAATCCCCGACGATTGCGAACTACGCGAACTCTCTTCCCGAAGCCGAAAAAGCGGAACTCATGGCGGCTATCGGCGGTTTCAATTTCCAAAAACCGAAAGTACGATTAAACATAAGCGGAACGACCCTCGAATTCGAGATAGAACTCGGCGGCGAAATTCAGATAAAGAATTTCAAAGCGAGCGTTACCGTCACCATAAAAAACAAAACTCAGGTCGATTACAGATACACGATTTGTAAGTCGGGGCTTATAACTTTGAACCCTCTTTTGTGGTTCTATACCGACGTCAAAGTAGACCTTTCCAACGACTTTTCCGTTTCGCTCGCCGCGACCGCGGAATTTACCGACTCGGACGACGCCGTACACGGAATTATCGACATTACCGACGAAGTGGAATACGTTATGGACATCTCGAAAGACGGGCAGAATAAATTTGCCGAGGCTATTACGGGCAGTCCGCTTTGGGAGGATGAAGGAGACCTCGAATACGCCGATATTTTCAGCATACCTTTGGGTCAGATTCCGTTGCCCGTACCCGTCGTGTCTCTGATGCTCGAGTTTAACGTTGTGGGTTCTATGGGCGCGAAAGCGGGGCTTTACGTCGAATTTTCGCACCACTATGTGGAAACGACTTCGCTTACCAACGGACAAACGGCGGCGGGCGATAAAGGAAAGCCCGTGATGTATAACGAATTTAAGTTCACGAGAGCGACCACCGCGAACGAAATAGACCTTGCGATTACCCTTAAAGGTCAGGTCGGTTTCCGTTGCGGACTCGAGGCGAAGTTGTCGCTTTCGGTACTGAAACTCAACAGCGTTGCGGCGGTTTACGTTTCCTTCCGTTTCGGACCGTATATCGAACTGAGCGGACTCGTCAGTTTCCGCTATTCCTACGACGCGTTGAACAAAACTTCGGAAACTCATTTATACGGCGGAATGTACTTGGAGGTCGGACTATTCGTAAATGCGAAATTAGGCGCAAAATTCCTCGTTTACGACTTGAATACGGATATTTTCGATAAGAAAATTCCTTTATACGGCGTCGGCGACAGACTTATTCCGCTTGGTTTTGACGAACAGTCGAACTCGCCCGAGAACCCATACGTTACCACTACGCGTTACGGCGGAGTGAGAATGAGCGGCGTAAGTATGGAATATCTCGATATCGTCACCGGCGAAAAGGTTGTGGATAATGCGCTCAGAAACCGATACGGAGCGCAGTTGTGGTACGAATACGAATTAGTAGACGATCCCGATTATCAGACGAGGGATTATGACAAATACGTAACCATCTACAACGGAAGTCCGATTATAAGCAGAAACTTCCCGTTCAAATCGCTGAAATACGTAATCAAAGTGAAACTTCTGCCGCGGTACGGCGTTTACGCGAGCGGAATAGAAAGAATTTTCTATGTTGAATACCGTAACCCGGACGGAAGAGATTACGCCGTTATGAACAACGAATTCCGCAACGAATATTACTCCGGCGGAGGCTCGACTCATTCCGAAGTTCTGGCGCGGCTTTCGTATCTCGAGGGCGAACAGGTCGTTCCGCCCGATTTCACGGCTGAAACCTTGCCCGTCCGACCGGGGTATTACCTCGATATGAACGACCTTTGGGAAAAATATTATCCGTTCCTTGAAGATAAGGTAGACGAGGATTTCGACGGCAAATTCCCTGTCGTAACCTATGAAAACGCGACGGTGATATATAAAGGTTATCTCATCGTAAACACTTGCTATTATCGCCTGAAATGGAAACGCCGTTCGTTCACGGCTACTTTCTCTTCTCCCGTGTATCTTACCGCGGACGTCGTGACAAAGAACGAGACGATAAAGACCGCCGAAATGCTGTACGTTCCGTCGCTCCGTTACTTTATCGTGCTTACGGACGGCATAGATATTCCCGATATTAAGGGGAAGAAATACGAGTATTTTTCGAGTACGAGCGGACTTCGCTTTAAGAACGACTACTACACGGTAAATCCGAACGACGACGCGTTCGTCGGGTTCGATATTAAAGCAGGGCTTTATCCCGCGATAAGGGTGGACGAACAGTCGGAATTATATCTGAACGACTTCGACGGCATAAAGAACGGCGTAGAGTTCGTAGCGACTTATTCCGACAAAAACGTATATACCGAAACCTACGTTTTGGAGACGGAAACGGTAAAACGGGCAAAAGTCGAATACAAACCGTTCGACTACGACGGAGAAATCCGACCGCTTCCGCCCGAAGAGTTTAAAATAGGCGGAGAATTTACGGAGAGCGGCAATACTTACGTTATAAAAGGCTATCGCGACATAAACCCCGAGGACGAGGCGAATTGCCGCTATTACGATACGGCTTCTATGCCGAACGTTGACAAAAACAGAATTTACTACCTGCTTTACGAGCGCAAGGATCTTAAATTCGAACCCGTGTACTACGTCAATATCGTCGCTAACGGACGGAAAATCGGCGATTACGGCATAATACGGAACGAGGAGATAAACGTTCCCCTCTTGAAAGTCAATTTCGACGATAAAAGGGTGGTGAGTAGTCTTGCCGGTTATCCCTTGTCGCAAATAGACGAAGCGGTAAAAGAACATTCGGTCGTCTGGAACGATGCGAACGTTCCGACCCGAATGCCCGACAGGAATATTACGATAAATCTTGAAGTTTCGTATACGCTGAGCGAACTTACCGCCGAATTCGTAGTAAGCGACCCCCTTCAAAGTTTTGCGGGCGGCGTGACTACCGAAACCCGCCCGAACGGCGACAGGGTATATACGGCGAAAGGCAAAACGTGGACATACGGTTCGACCGACGATACGGCGTTTTATTCCCTTCCGAAACTGAACGATTACATAGGAGACGAGGGCAGAAAATACTACGCTTTCTACGGTTGGAAAAACTCGCTTGGGGAGGAACTTCCTTACGGTATTCGTACCGCGTTCGTGAAAAACGAGAGGTATGAGCCGATATTTACGAAAAAAACGGTGCTACCGACCATTGCGTTTATCAGCGTGAGCGATTACGGTTACGAGTATTATTACAGAATAGTCGAGGGCGATTATTTCGGCAAAACGCTCGCGGAAGCGATAAGCCTTGAAAAGATAGACAGCCCCGTCCGCGGCGACGTCAACGGCGTTTACGAGTACGAGTTTACGGGTTGGGGCGTGGACGAGAACGCATATAAAATCGGAAGCGAGAAAGACGCCGACGGCAACGTGAAAACGTATATCGTGTTCAAGGCGGAATTTTCGGAGAAAGGCAAGCCGCATACGGCGACTTTCGACGCGATGGACGGGGAGTTCGACGGCGGCGGGAAAACGTATAAAAAAGTCGGCGTTTACGGAGACGATATTTCTTCCGTTACGCCTCGGAACTATTCAAACGGAAAGGGCGATTTCGTTTTCGTTTGCTGGACGACCGTTCCCTATTCGCTTGAAAACAAAGTCGATAAAGAGGACTTGAAAATCGGCAATGCGGATATAACCTATTACGCTTATTATTCGCTTAACCCCGCGACGATAACTCTTGTTTTCAGGGGCAAAGTCGAGACGGAGGCGGCGGACGGTACGGGGAACGTTTATTTCGGCGGCGATAAATCGAAAACCGAACTTAAAGTAAGCGATTTATACGGCAGAGGTTATTATCTCACGGCGAGCGAATTTGCGGTGGACAGCAAGTCCAAAACTTTCGTTCCCGATTACCTTAAATGGACGGTAGACGGCGAGGAACTAAGATCCGCGTTCTATAACGACGGATATATGGCTTATATACCTTTCGACAATAATTCGACGGTAGAAATCGTATTCAAAAAGGCGACGGCTAAAATCGTCAATATTGCATTCGTTTCCGAGGGAGAATGTTTCGAACCCGACGGAACGAAGACGGGCGTGATATGCAAAGGCTATATGAGTGGTTTCAGGCACGTCGCCAACTACTACGAGAAGTACGGAACGACGATGGTAGCCCCGAACGTAGATTATTTCGATGAAAATTACTACCGTTTCGACCGTTGGGAAACGAAACCGACGGACGGAAGCCCCGTTGTTTCCGTAAAAGCGGGCGAGACGATAACCTTTACCGAAGATATCGTTTTCTACGGAGTTTACGTTCACGATACGTCGGTAAAAGTTGAACTTACTTTCAGGGCTGATCCTTCTTACGGCAGCGTCGAAAGCGACGGCGACCTTACGGGGTTAAAGATTTTCGATGACGGAAGCGTTGAAATAACCGACTTCGGTACGGCGGGCGAAAATATTACGTTCGATAAAATTCCGTCGTGTAAAGGAATGAGATTCGTCGGTTGGAAGGCGAAGGGCAGCGATACGATAATTACGCAAAGCGAACTTAAAGAGACGGTCTACTCGGTTAAAACGACTTATTACGCGGTTTACGAGTCGGCGGCGGAAACGTTTAAAATCACTCTTAATGCGGCTAACGGAAAATTCGGAGACGGCAAAAGACGATAGAGGAAATTCCGTTCGGGAGGCTCGCTTGCGAACTCGAAAAGCCGACCCCGAACGCGCAGGGGATAGTTTTCAGCCACTACGAAAACGAGGACGGTTATCCCGTCACGGTAATAGAAAAAGCCGAAACGCTTATCGCGAAATACGCGAAGCCCGTTTCGACGTTTGAAGAGTTGCAAAACATCAACCTCTCTCCCGAACAGAATTACGTTTTACAAAACGATATTACGCACGGCGGCAATGTTTGGGACGAAACAAATCTCGTAAATTGGACGGCGATAGGCGCAAACAACCCGAGAGGTTTTTCGGGAACTTTCAACGGGAACGGCTATAAAATTTCCGTTTCGGCAAAGAGCGGGGCGAAGCAAAATTTCGGACTGTTCTCAAAGATCAGCGGTACGGTTTACAATCTGTCTGTCGTAGGTTATTTCCCGATAAGCGGTTCGATCGACGCGACCTCTCTCGGCGGGTTTGCAAGCGAAGTTGCGGAAAGCGGAAGAATAATAGACTGCCAGAGTTTCATAAGGTTCGAGGTCTATGTAAACGCGACTGAAAAATTATCCGTTTCGGGGGCGATAGGGGTCAATAACGGACTTATAGACGGACTTATGACCTCTGCGAGCGGTGAAATCAATATCGACGGCAACAAAGAATTTACCGTAGGAGCGACGGTCGGAACGAACAACGGAACGATGAGAAACGTCAATCAGAGCGGCAGAGGCGGTTCGGTATATGTTACGCTCGCGAGAAGTCTTAACTGCAATATCGGCTCGTTCGTGGGCTACAATTCGGGCAAAATCGAAAATTGCTTCTCCGAAAGAGAAATAACGATAAATCTTTCGCAAGGCGACAACGTATACCTCGAAAAATCCGTATCGCTTGGCGGTTTTGCAGGTAAAAACGACGGGACTATCGTAAATTCGACCACGCTGTGCGGAAGTCTCGTATATAACGTGAGCAATCTTACGTTGCTGGGCGAAAAAGGACTGTATCTGTCCTACGTTTCGTACTTGGAAACACCCCGTTATATCGTTTACGCCGTGGGTAAAGACAATCAAGGAATAACTTACGCCACAAAATATGTCATATATCTTGATGAAAACGCCCAAAAGACCGGCTCGACGGAATATGAAGAGTACACGCTTTCCGAGTTCAGAACGAAGCATCCTGCCGCTGCTCAAAAGATCGAAGGACTCGGTCAATCCATTCATTTCGACGGTTTTGTTCCCGTAAATAACGGTAAGGCTATAAACTGTAATGTGATAGAAAGCATAGGAACGGGCAACGGCGTAGAACTCGTATCGAGTTGTAATTTCGACGAATTGAAATGGAATTATCTCTCGAGGTTGCACGATACCGTTTACGCCTGATTGAAAATTGCGGTATATCGACAGTAGTATATTTCCCTGCGGTAGTTATAAAGCAAAATCGTAGGGGACGGCGCCCTCGACGTCCCGATATACTTTTTGAGAGAATGGTATATCGAAACGTGGCTATAAGTCGTTTAATCGCTAATTTCAATGATAAAAGCCCGAGGCTTTCGCGTCTTGCGAAAGCCTCGGGCTTTTAATAATAATCAAAGTGTCGGACTTTAATATCCGTATTTCTTTCTCTTTACGATGAGGAACGTTACGCCGAGTACGAGCGACATAAATTCGGCGACAACTATCGACAACCATATTCCGTTTACGCCTAAGACGACGGGTAAAATCATTATCGCCGCAGTCTGAAATACCATCGTTCTTATAAACGAAATAAGAGCGGAAGTCAGTCCGTCGCTTAGCGCGGTAAAGAAACCCGAAGTGAAAATTCCGAATCCCATAAACAGGAACGAAAGGGCGTAAATTCTGAAACCTTGAAGGGTAATATCGTATAAATTTTTATCGTAAGCGACGAATAATTTTGCTATCGGCACAGCGAGAAGTTCAGCCGCCATTACCATACAAACGCCGAATAACGCAACTATACGCAGACTTTTTTGCAAAAGGCTTTTCAGTTCGTCGCGATTATTCGCCCCGTAATGATAACTGACTATAGGCGCGGAACCGACGGTGAAGCCTATAAACGCTCCCGAGAATACCAAACTAACGTACATCATAACTCCGTAAGCCGCCACGCCGTTTTCGCCGATCAGATTCATAAGTTGAATATTGTAGAGTATGCCTACTACGTTCATTGCGATATTGCTCATAAATTCCGAAGAGCCGTTCCCGCACGATTTGAGAAGAGCCTTTCCGTAGAACTCGGTTTTGCCGAGCCTCAGAACGCTGTTGTTTTTTCTCAGAAAGTAGATAAGAGGAACAATTCCCCCGATGAATTGCGAAAGAGCCGTCGCTATCGCCGCGCCCGCAAGTTTCATATTCTGCGGCAAAGAAAGGACTAAAACCGCGTCCAGAATAATATTCGTCATTCCCGCCGCAACCGTTATAATAAAGCCGAGCGAAGGCTTTTCCGCTACCGAGAAAAAACTGTGAAACATTACCTGCAATATAAAAAACGGTACGGCGGCTATGAGTATACGGGCGTAAATTACACAATTTTCGAGAAGTTCCCCTTTCGCGCCCATAAGACTCGCGATTTGTCTTATGAATATAAAGGTGGGAACGGCGACAACAACGCCTAACGCAAACGAAAAGTAAACGATAAGCGAGAAATATCGGTTTGCTTTTTCCTTGTCGCCCTCGCCGTAAGTTTTTGCGACGAGAGCAGTGCCGCCCGTGCCGAACATAAATCCGACCGTGCCTAAAATCATTATTACGGGATAGATGAAATTGACTGCCGTGAATTGCGATTTCCCCGCGAAATTCGAAACGAAAAAGCCGTCCACGACAGAATAAATCGACGTGAAAATCATCATCGCGATCGGGGCAAGAGTATATTTAAGTAGTCTTTTATAGGTGAAATGGTCTGAAAGTTTTATCCTCATAGCGTTTTCCGAAAGGTGGCGGGAATTTTTTTATTTGCGAGATTTTCCGATTGCCTATTACATTATGATAAACGTTCTATTGCAAAAGCGTATTATACAATATAGCATAAAAAAATATACTAATCAAACAAAATAACTACGTTTTAATAAAAAAAACGGAAAAGACAATCGCGCAAAATTTATAGGCTATGAAAATTTGACCGACGAAAGACATAGTGATATAATTATTACGATATCTTATTTCAGGTGAAAAAATGAAAACAGAACGTTTAACTATAAGAAAAACTACGGAAAAAGACGTCGGTCTGATTTTTGATTTTATAAAAGGCTTAGCGTCCTACGAAAAACGACCTTGGGACGTCACGGGGTCTTTGGAAACGCTCGGATTCTGGCTCTTTGAAAAGAAAGCGGCAACCGCGGTTATTGCGGAATATGACGGGTTAGCCGTCGGATACGCGATATATTATCCTGTTTTCGGTTCCTTTTCCGCAATAGCGAACGCGCATTTGGAGGATTTGTTTATAAAGCCCGAATATCGCCGTCAAGGTTTAGGCAAGGAGTTTTTCTCGGGACTTTCAGAAATGTTAAAGTCGGAGGGGTTCTCGAAACTCGAATGGAGTTGCTTAGACTGGAACACTCCCTCTATCGAGTTTTACAACAGGCTCGGAGCAAAACAAGAAAACGGAAGAGTGTATTTTGAATATGAATTGAACGGGTAGTAATCTGTTTACGGGCTGATACGGCTAAATGATTCCGCTTGTTCGAAATCGAAAAAGAATGGGGGACGGGGTCGGGTTTGCTTGGGGTTTTTATCGGCTTCGCCCTTTACGCCCCCACCACATAGAAAAAGGACAACCGATTTTTGCTTTGGTTGGAGGTGTGGGGCGGTAGAGGCTTTGCCGTTTCCCGCAAGCGGGAGTCCTACGGCAAGAATTTGCTAAAGCAAATTGACGACCGACGGCATTTTGAGTTGTGAAAAAACAATTAGGTGACGTTTATGCCGCGTACGCCCCCACCACATAGAAAAAGGACAACCGATTTTTGCTTTGGTTGAAGGTGTGGGGCGGTAGAGGCTTTGCCGTTTCCCGCAAGCGGGAGTCCTACGGCAAGAATTTGCTAAAGCAAATTGACGACCGACGGCATTTTAAGTTTTGAAAAAACAAATAGTAGCGTTTATGCCGCGGTAGCCGATAAAAACCCCAACCGAACCCGATTTTCAGGCGTATCTTACGCTTAATT
>SAMEA104315420__coassemble_1168_pt1 | contig 12592 bp, 8 predicted proteins | sample SAMEA104315420__metabat2_high_PE_021 | metagenome-assembled genome bin SAMEA104315420 (sample SAMEA104315420) | gut metagenome | biome: Monkey gut; feature: monkey-associated habitat; material: faeces | place: China | collected 2013 | reverse complement strand
GGTTGGTCGTCGGGGTTTACGATTAGCCTTAAAAAGGATAACGCGTCCTTTACTACGGGCTTTTTGTAAAATTGAAAATGCTTGTCGGCGGTGAAAAACGATATTCTCTCGTCATCGGGCGTTTCGGCGTTTATGGCTTGAAATTCGGCGTAGAGTTCGCCTATATATCTGTTCGAGCGGGCCATTACGCATATATCCGACTTGTCGCCGTCGTAAGATTTTATACGTTCGAAAATCTCTCTCGCTTCGCCGTCTATGCCATCGCAGGCGACGACGTCGATTTTTTCCTCGCCGTCAATATCATCTTTTAAAAGGGGGATATTCGCCCCGAACGCCTCGTTTAAAAAATACGACGAAGCGTAAGTTAAAAGTTTTGACGAACGCTTGTTGCCGTCGAGCGTGATTTCGAGTACGTTGCGACTTGTTTTGAAATCCTTGATAATCTCGAACGGTTTCGAGCCTCTCCAACCGTAAATCGTCTGATAGACGTCGCCGCACATCATAATCTGATTTGTGTCGAAAAAAGACTTTATAACCTCGTACTCGGCAATGCTTGTGTCTTGCATTTCATCCACGATAATCAACTTATAGGCGGGCTTTTTGAAGTTATTGTCCGCCGTAATTTCTCGGGAGAGGAATATTAAATCGTCGAAATCGACAAGCGACGAAGCGTCTAACGCCGATCTGTATCTGAGCATAAATTCTTCGCCGCGACCTTTCAAAAAGTCCTTGAAACTCTCGTCAGAGTATTTCGCAGCGCCCTTTTTGACTACGAAATAGTCTGAAAAGGCTTTGTCTGAGCCGAGCAGTCTCTTTATAGCCTCGGCGTATCCGGCGTTTGAGAAAAAAGAGTAGCCGAGACGAAATCTTTCGTGTTTTATCGCCGAGACAATCGAAACGAGTTGTTTGTTTAAAAGGGGCGGTACGCCGTCGGCGGTCTTGTAATCGCCTTTGGCGATAAAAAAGCCGAGCGTTTCCCGTATAAGTTCGCCCGCATCCACTTCGTCCGCTATCTGTTTTTCCGAAAACCGCCCCGTTTCTCTGCCGTATTCGAGCATGAGTCGATAGCAAAAACCGTGAATAGTGAACACGTCGGGGCGAAAATTTTTGCAGTATTTCGCAACGTCGCTTCTCAGTTCGTCTGCGGCTTTTACGGTGAAAGTAAGACACAAAATTTCGTCCTCTGCGAACCCCCGCCTTTCCGCTTCGGCGATTTTTTGGGCGACGGTATAGGTTTTTCCCGTTCCCGCCCTCGCGAGAAGAAGTATATCCTTATTGAATTCGTTTACGGCAAGAGCCTGTTTTTCGGTCAACATACAAGTGTATTTTAGCACTTTTGCCTTATTATTTCAAGCGTTTTTATGTTATTCTACCATAATAATGCGTATTCTACTCGCAGTAGACATTAAATTCCGATTTTCTACGACGTTAAACCGTTTTGTGTAACAAAAAAAAGCAACAATAGACAACAAAAGGGGTGTAAACGTGTTATAGTAAGGACGTTGAAAAAAATCTTAGGAGAAATCTTATGAGTAAATTTATTTTGAGTTGCGAGACCACGGCGGACCTTACCGCCGAAAGATTTGCGGAGAGAAAGGTAAACATTGTCGTATCGCATTTCTTCGTGAACAATACCGAATACGCCGACGATTTCGGCAAGACCATGCCCCATAAAAAACTGTACGAAGAGATGGATAAAGGGGCGAAGACGAGTACGAGTCAGGTTACTTCGGAAGAATACGTTAAGAATTTTACGCCGCTGCTCGAGGAGGGTTACGATATCGTTCATATAACCCTTTCGTCGGGATTGTCGGGTACTTATCAGTCGGCTTTGATTGCGAAAAAGGAACTTGAAGAGAAGTTTGCGGACAGAAAGATTTATATTATCGACTCGCTCGGGGCTTCGTCGGGCTACGGACTTTTAGTCGAGCAGGCGGCAGATTACAGAGACGCGGGGCATACCGCCGAAGAAACCGCAAAGTACGCGGACGAACTTAAAGACAGAATATCGTACCTTTTCTTCTCAACTGATTTGTCCGCTTACATAAGGGGCGGCAGAGTTTCGGCGGCTTCGGGAATTATCGGAACGCTCCTTCACGTTTGCCCGTTGCTTCACGCGGATAACGAGGGTAAACTTGCAGTAGTCAAAAAACTCATCGGTAAGAAGAGGGCAACTGCGGAACTTATCAAATTGATGCTCGAACACGTTCTTGATGGTGAGGATTACGACGGCAGATGTTATCTTTGCAATTCCGACTGCATAGACGACGCGAAATACGTTGTCGGCGAGTTGGAAAAGACCTTCCCGAAACTGAAAGGAAAATGCGAGATTTACGATATCGGCGCGACTATCGGTTGTCATACGGGTCGCGGAACGGTTGCGGTATTTTTTGTCGGTAAAGAAAGGGCGTAAAATAGGATAAATTATCCCTAAAAAAAGCGTTCGTGAGGTTTTTTGACGGGGTAAAAGATATGGGAAAAATCGGTAGGTCATTTTCGACATAATTCGTAAGTAAACCGTAAAAAATGTTGACAACTTTTTCTGAATTGTGGACAACTGCCTGTTTTGGGGGAAGTTATCCACATTTATCCACAAAATTGAAAGTTGTGAACATAAATAAAAAAAACTATTTTAATGAAAGACTGCAAGTCTATCCGATATAGATAGGCATACAGTCTTTTTCCATTGTAGAAATTTTTTAATTCTCGCTTTCCTTTGGGGAAAGCAAGAATGGATAGAAAATATCGGTAAAAATGAACTAAAATAAAAAATCCCGAGAACTTATTTTCAGAAATAAATTCTCGGGAGTTTATAACGTTTTTTTTTGCTTGTTTATTTTTTCGGATAACGCAACGATTACTTTTTATTGCGTTTTCTGAGTTCTATAACCGACATAAGGCTTCTCAGCCTTATCGTCACCGCGCCAGAGTTCGATATTTCGTCGATTTTTATCTGCGTATAAAGCCGTCCCGACTTCTCGACCGTCGCTCGCACTTCGTCCGTCGTTACAGCGTCTACTCCGCAACCGAACGAAACGAGTTGAACGAGATGCGCGTTCAGTTCTTCGGGACTTTCCGCGACGAATTTCGCCGCATTGTACATTCTCGCGTGATACGTCCATTGATTTCTGACTTTCGCAGGCAGTTTGCCGTCGTTCGGTCTTATGGCGTCCTCGCTTATTATGGTCGCTCCGAGCCTTGCGATAAGTTCGTGTATTCCGTGGTTTATTTCGGGGTCGACGTGGTACGGTCTGCCTGCTAAGACGATTACGGGTTCGCCGCTTTTTTTAGCGTTTTCTATCAGTTCGTCAGCCTTAAAGCGTATTGCGTTAATATAGCCGTGATACTCGTTAAACGCCTTATAGGCGGCTTTTTTAACGCTGTTCGAAGTGATTTTCGCATTGTCTGCAAAGTGTCTTTTGAGTATCGGGGTAATTCGCTTTATAAACTGCGACGGGTTCGCAACGCTTACGAAGTCGCATATAAAGTCTACGTTTTTAATATCGGGAACGTTCTTTAAAATAACTTGCGGATAGTACGCCACGACGGGGCAGTTGAAGTGGTCGTCGCCTTGCCCCTCGTCTACGTTGTAGGTCATATCGGGGTAAAAAATTGCGTCTGCCTTTTCGTTTATCAGCGTTTCGATATGTCCGTGAACGAGTTTCGCGGGGTAACATACCGTGTCGGACGGTATGGTGTATTGACCGATTTCGTAAATTTTTCTGTCCGAAAAAGGCGAAGTCATCGCATTGAATCCGAGTTCGGTGAAAAACTTGCTCCAAAAGGGCAACAACTCGTACATATTTAGAGCGAGCGGAAGTCCTACGTTAATTTTGTCCGATTTCCTCTCGGTGTTTACATACTTCGACAGCAGTTTGATCTTGTACGCGTAAAGGTCTTTGTCGCCCGTCGTCTGTTTTCCCGAGACGGGTTTGGAGCAGCGGTTGCCCGCAATATATTTTTTTCCGTCCGAAAATACGCTTATCGTGAGATTGCATTTGTTTCCGCAACCGCCGCAGACGATATTCGAGGTTTTACGCGAGAAATTTTTGAGTTCTTCGGCGTTCAAAACGCTGCTTTTATCCGTATTTTTAACGTCTTTCGCGTAAAGCGCAGCGCCGTAAGCCCCCATTAAAGCGGAGAAGGACGGACGAATTACGTTAAGTCCCGGTTCCTGTTCGAATGCCCGAAGTACGTTTAAGAACGTGCCGCCCTGAACTACCACGTTTTTGCCCAAATCCGAGGCTTTAGCGCAACGAATAACTTTGTAAAGGGCGTTTTTGACGACGCTTATCGAAAGCCCCGCCGAAATATTCTCGACGGAAGCCCCGTCCTTTTGCGCCTGCTTTACCGAACTGTTCATAAATACGGTACACCTCGAACCGAGGTTTACGGGAGCGTCGGCGAACAAGCCGAGATTTGCGAAAGTCTCCACGTCGTAGCCCAAAGACGAGGCGAACGTTTGCAGGAACGAACCGCAACCCGAAGAACAGGCTTCGTTGAGGAAAAGTTGGTCTATAAGTCCGTTTCTTATCTTAAAGCACTTCATATCCTGTCCGCCGATGTCTAAAATAAAGTCCACGTCGGGGCGGAATTTTTTAGCGGCGGTGTAGTGCGCGACGGTCTCTACGCCCCCGGCGTCGAAATGAAACGCCGCCTTTATCATATCTTCGCCGTAGCCCGTTACGGCAGCCGAAACGATGTCTATATCGGGGTACTTTTCGTACAGTTTTTTCAGATAATCGTACACCGTTTCGACGGGTTTTCCTACGCTCGGAAGGTATACGGGGTTGAACACGTTGCCGTCCTCGTCGGTAAGGAGCAGTTTGACGGTAGTCGAGCCTGCGTCCACGCCGAGATACATTTTGCCGTTCGGCTTGTCGAGCGTTTTGATTCCCTCGGAATTTTTCGCGTGTCTGTTTTTAAACTCTTCGTATTCCTCTTTGGAAGCGAAAAGCGGTCGGCATTGTTCGTATTTGCCGAAAGAAGCCGTGTTTTTGAAATAGGAAACGAGCGTTTCGGCGGTCGTAATTTCCGCAGACGGCGAAAGAGCCGCGCCTAACGCTACGAAATAAAGCGAGTTTTCTGGTAGTTTACCCGTGAGATTAAGAGTTTTGTCAAACGCCGTCCGAAGTTCCGAAAGGAAGGTGAGGGGGCCTCCGAGATAGAGGGCGTTGCCCTCGATTTTTCTGCCTTGGGCGAGACCCGCGACCGTCTGATTTGCGACCGCCGCGAAAATTCCCGCGGCGACGTCTGACTTTTTCGCGCCCTGATTTAAAAGCGGTTGCACGTCGGATTTTGCGAAAACTCCGCAACGCGAAGCGATGGTGTATACCTTTTCGTGAGACTTACATAGTTCGTTTAAATCTTCGGGCGTAAGTTTCATAAGGGTTGCCATCTGGTCGATGAACGCGCCCGTGCCGCCCGCGCACGTTCCGTTCATACGCATTTCGAAGCCGCCCGTCAAAAATATGATTTTCGCGTCCTCGCCGCCGAGTTCGACAACGACGTCCGTTTCGGGGCAGTATTTCGCGACCGCCGTTTTTTCGGCGTAAACCTCTTGCGAAAAGGGAAGATTTAAGGTTTCGGCAACGCCCATTCCCGACGAACCCGAAAGGCATACCGTCATTTTTTCGTCGCCGAATTTTTTCGCGATTTCGCTAAGTACCGAAACGGCTGTTTCGGGAATTTTTGACAAGTGCCTTTGATATTTTTCAAATAATATTTCGCCGTTTTCTCCTAAAAGTACGGTTTTTAAGGTCGTTGAACCTATGTCTATGCCTAATCTCTTCATACCGCTTTTTCCTCTCTCGCAATCGAGAGCATGAGCTTGATTCTGTTTTCCTGATTGACTTTGGAAGCCCCCGCGTCGTAGTCCACGGGGAAAATGTTGGCGTCGGGGTAGAGTTCTCTGAGTTTTCTTATCGTGCCTTTGCCTACGATATGGTTTGGAAGGCAGCCGAACGGCTGAGCGCAGACCACGTTGTTGTAGCCCTTTTCGATAAGTTCGGCGACTTCTCCGGGGAGCAGCCAGCCCTCGCCCATTTTTACGCCTCTGTCGATTACCTTGTCCGCCATAAGTTTGATTTTTTCAAACGAAGCGGGGGTTACGAATTCGGGGTAGTCCTCTAACGCTTTTTCGATAAGTCCGTCGTAGCCCGCGAGTATTTTCTCGGCTTTTTTACCTATAAAATACTTGATAAAACTGCCGCCGTAATAGCGGTGATCGACCTCGACGTTCGCCGCGCAGTACTGCAAAAAGCCCATAACGCCCGGCACCATAATTTCGCACCCTTCGCCTAAAAGGAATTTTTCAAGTCCTCGATTGGCAAACGGGGAGTATTTAACATAAATTTCGCCTACGATACCTACTTTAACGAGGGTTTTAGGCGTTTTTGGAATTTCGTGGAAGTCCTTTGCAATCGCCGAGAGATTTCTGAGAATTTTTTTCTTGGAAAAGCCCGTTTTGCGTTTGAAGCCCTCGGAAAGGTCGGCAAGCCATTTCTGCGTTACTTTTTCGGTATCGCCTTTGCTTTTCTCGTAAGGTTCGACCTGATTTTTGAGCAGCATAAGCATATCGCCGTAGACAATCGATGCGAAGCCCGAAAGGAGCATCGGAATTGTGAGTTTGAAACCGCTGTATTTTTCAAGCCCCGCGAAACTCACCGAAATTACGGGAACGAACGAAAGCCCCATTTCTTCGAGCGCTTTACGGAGCAGAAAAATATAGTTTGAAGCCCTGCAACCTCCGCCCGTCTGAAAAAAGATAAGCGCGGTTTTATGTACGTCGTACCTTCCGCTTTCCAAAGCGTATATGAGTTGACCGCAGGAACATATCGCGGGGTAACACATATCGTTGTGTATGTATTTAAGTCCCGCGTCTATAACTTCCTTACCCTCGTCTCTCACGACTTCCAACTTGTAGCCGTTATTTCTGAATATTTTTTCGAAAAGCCCCATGTGCATCGGGAAAATATCCGGGCAGAGAATTGTGTATTCTCTTTTCATCTGCTTCGTAAAATCTACCATTTAACTTACCTTTAAAATCCGAAATCGCGGTTTTATCGACTTATAGCCGCGTTTTTCGTCGTTGATATTCGTTTTTATTGTTGTTCGGACTGCTTTATCCGTTTATACATATCCTGCATCTGCTCGTCGATTTCCGCTATCTTGTTCGAGCAGAGAAGCATCTCTTCGTTTATTCCTTCGGGGAGTTTCGACTTGTCAGCCTTGTACCTTACGTCGTGTTCGAGACTCGCCCAGAAGTCCATAGCGATAGTCCTTATCTGAACTTCGGCGATGACGTATTCCGTTCTGTCGGATAAAAATACGGGTACTTTTATATCGAGGTGAAGCGACCGATAACCGTTGTAGTTGGGCGTTTTGATGTAGTCCTGCTTTTTGACGATTTCGAGGTCGGTCTGTCTCGCGAGCATTTCCGCAACGCTGTAAACGTCGTCTATATAGTGGCATACGACCCGAACTCCCGCTATGTCGTTTATGTTCTTTTTCGCCGACTCGATTGTGACGGGGTAGCCTTTTTTTACCAACTTCGCTATAATGCTGTCGGGAGATTTTAATCTGCTCTCGATGTGGTGAATAGGGTTTCTCGCGTATAAAACGTTGAACTCGTTATTTAAAATTTCGAGTTTGAGTTTTATCTGTCTTACCGCCGAATCGTAAAGATTGAGCATAACGGAATATTCGCGGCTGCCGCCGTAAAACGCCGATATGTCGCTTCTGTTATTGTTATAGCCGCCTGCTCCGTTCATACTTTTCCTCCTCGGACGCCTGCTTTGCGGCTTTCGCCGTACTTTTGCTTCGCGTCTTTTCTTTACGCCCGACGAAAAAAAGACGACCTTTTTTCGACCGACATAATTATCCATTGTAAATAATAGCACAAAATGCGATAAAATTCAAATAAAAAGTCGCTTTATGGGTAAAAAGCACGAACATTTCACTTTTCGCATATATTTTGTTCGCCCGCTTTACAAACGTCGCAAAAAATGATAGAATAAATCGTGTAAATATCCTGTCGGAGAGTTTTATGAAGGAATTATTCAACGAGACTGTCTCAAAAATTAAAAGATACGATTTTTTAACCGGTTTTTCTAAGCGTAAGGCTGCGGAAAAAGCGGATCTTACCGCAAGGGTCGCGACTTTGCGCAAGAGAAACGGCAAGGTCGGAAACAAGGACCTCGATTTAGAGATTTTTCAGATAAACGCTAAGATTTCGGACGTGGAAAAGACGATTGACAAGTGCAAACTCGAGATAAAAAACATTAAAAAAGACGTTGCGGACTCGCTCAGGGAATGCTATGCGAAAGCCGACTCGCCCGATTTTTTAAGGAGAGTACAAAAGGCTTACGACCACGTTTTCGACGGTAAAACTACGCTTGTTTCGTTAAACGAGGCGGGAGGGATTTTCGGCGAATCGAAAATCGTAGGAGCGGTCGTAACTCACGACAAGTCAAAAAAATGTATGGTAAAAGAATGCGTTCTGGCCGGCGAGAAAAATCAGTCGGGCAGAATAGTTTCGAGACCCGAAGTCATCGTTTACGATTACGACCTCAAAAAGACCGAAGGGGAACTCAGAATAGAGGACGATACGTTCAAACGCGTTCTCGAAAAGAGGCAGTCGTCGGAACTTACGGTGTTCGTAAAAGAAACGTATACCGAAAAAATCGTTCTGCCGTCAATACTGTTTACTGCGGTTGTTGCGGTCGTTCTCGGTTTTCTGTTCGGCGCGAAGTTGTATAGCGGAATGTTCGGAAACCTTTTTTACGGGTTCGCCGCGATAGGCGCGGTCGCTCTCATCGGGTTCTCGGTCGTAGGAATTAAGAGAGAACAAAAAGGCGCGGTCGTTGACGCCGCGGGGCTATCGGCGTTTCTGATTGCCGTTTTCTCCGCTCCCGTTATGATTGTCGTAACGGGCGTTACGGTAAAAATCGCGATACCGATATTCCTTGCGTGCTATTCGATAGTTGTATTCATAGTGAGATTTAAACTCAGAAACGAAGAAAGAACGGGCGATTTAGATTATACTTTACTGTTTGTCTTTACGGGGGCATTCCTCGGGGCGGCGTTCAGAGTAGCGGCGAAGAACGTTTATCCCGTAAACGTTTACGGAAAGGCGTTTGCGTGGGGCGTATTCGGAATCGTCGCGATAGTCGGGATCGCTCTCTCGATTTCGGTTTTCGTCTCGAATAAAAAAGAAAAAACGGGGCTGAAATTGCAGACGATTTTGTCGGTAATACTCTTTATGTCGGCGATATGCGTTACCACGTCGATAAGAAGTATACCTGTGTTTACGACTTCTTTAGCCGTCGTGATAGTTTGCGTGACGGCGTACTTGTACGGGAAATTGAACGAAAAATTGAACGAAAAATGAAAATAAGGCTTAACGAAGATAAAAAAGTCGTAGAGACGGTGGTCGAAGGACTGAAAGCAAAAGGCGGATATTGTCCGTGTCGGGTAGGAAAGAAACCCGAATACAAATGTATGTGCGAAGAGTTTCGCTCGCAGATAAAGGACCCCGACTTCGAGGGTTACTGCCATTGCGGACTGTTCTATAAAAGTAAATAATTTGTTTTAAGCGTTTCGTTTCAAATTTTTGCTTTTGAAGGAGAATATATCTTTTTACGTTTCGGGACGCCATATTCTTAAAAATGCAAGCATTTTTAAGAGTTCTGCGTGGGCGCCGTCCCCTACGATTATTTTTGTATTTCGGGACGTCGAGATGCCGTCCCCTACGATTGTAAAACAACTTGCCGCAATTCTCACCGCTCTTGCCTTCCACTTTGGGGAAGGGGGACCGCTTGCGGTGGAAGAGGTCTGATGTAAAATAAAAGTCACTCTGGTTTTTCGGGACGTCGAGGCGCCGTCCCCTACGATTACTTTTGAATTTCGGGACGTCACCTTAAAGGTGCCGCCCCGTTTTCTCTCTTTTATTTCATTAAATCAAAAATATTACTTTGTGTTCGGGATCCTTCGACGTTATAGAGTAAACGTGGTCGGAAAGCAGATAACTTTTCGTGTTTGCTCCCTCGTATGCGGGGTCGCCTGTCGGCGTTTCGCCTTTAAACGTCGTGATTTTCAGGTTTTTTGCGAGCGTTTTCCCCGCGTATTTTATCGCGCTTTCTTTTTTAGTCCAAAGAGTGAAAAAATGCCGCTCGCTCTTTATCTGTCCCCTCTCGGCTTCCGAAAAATACTTTTTCGCAATGCCATCGAAATCGACTTTTTTCTCGGCAAAATTCTCCGCGTCGATTCCTACTTCTCTTTTCGATACGGCTACCATTATAAGCCCTTTCGTATGCGTGATATTGAAAAATAGTTCGCCCGAAATAAGATACGGCTTGCCGTTTTCGTTGAAGGAAAGCGAGTTTTCGTCCGCCGTTATTCCGTAGTATTTTTCAAGTACGAAAAACAGCATTTCATGGGCGAGTTCTTTGGGTTTATATGAATAATATACGTCTGCCATATCAGTAAAACTTTTTCTTTTTGTACGCGAGTCTGTACGACCCGTAGGCAATGCCTGCCGCTACTTCTGAAAATACGAGAATGTAAAGTCCGACGAAAATCGGATACGGGAACGCTTTTTTGAACGGAGTAATGTATTTCACGTTGTCCATATAAGGTCCGATAAAGAACATATTTACATCTTGTCCCGTGAGCGGAGGGATTGTAAAATTCAGTATTTCCGCAATGACGATACCTATCATAAACACTATAAAAGCCCCTCTATAGAGCGATAAATCGAATTTTTTTGCGTAAACGCGTAGTCCCGCGACGGCGGTCGTTATCATCAGAATATGGTGAATCATCGACTGAAAATTTATCGTCATACTGTGAGAAAAAACGGTTGACGGGGTAAGCATTACTATTAATCCCGCAAACAGACAATAGGTCGAATTGTACGCCGAGAGATAGTCGTAAATTTTGCCCTTTTTCAGAATTGCCGCGAGCAAAAACGTGTAGAGCGGCGTCGAGCAGAACTGAAAGGGAAAGTCGTACCAACGGTATACGCCGACGGGCGACGAGTCGTAGATGGATAAAAACTGTTTGACGAGTTCGCCGACCCACATTACCGAAGCCGAAACGATATACGAAATATACAACGTTTTTTTATCGTCTTTGAGCGAAAAGAAAAAAACTAAGGCGACGCCGCCGAGAAGGAGTACGAGCCATATAAAGTGAAACCAATCGTAGGGCTTCGGCAGATATTTAGTCGACAGCGAAAGCGAATGAGCGAATTTATATATCTTTTCCATTATGTTCTCCGTTTTATACTTATCGTTCATATTTTACAGCCATATTATCAAAATGTCAAGGAAATGCCCGCAAACGCTTGCTTGGTTTTTTAAAATATGCTAAAATAACCATCGAGGTGACTACTATGGATAACTACGTTACAAGATTTGAAAAATTAGGTTTCGGAATGTTCGTTCATTTCGGTTTATACAGCGTTATCGGTAAGGGTGAATGGGTTCTCGACTCGGGTAAGGATATTTCTTCGGAAAAATACGAAAGTACGCTCCCTGCGAGGTTCAAAATCGCTAAAAACTGGGCGAAAGAACTCGTTGCCACGGCAAAAAAGGGCGGCTGCAAATACATAACCCTTACGACGAGACATCACGACGGTTTTTCGCTTTACGATACCAAGGGTTTAAACGACTACGACGCCCCCCATTCGGCTGCGAAAAGAGACCTTATAAGGGAGTTCGTGGACGAGTGCAACGCGCAGGGGATAGTTCCTTTCTTCTACCACACTCTTCTGGACTGGCATAATAAAGACTTCGAAAACGACTTCCCGAAGTATATAGATTATCTTGTAAAGAGCGTTGAAATTCTCTGTACGAATTACGGAAAAATCGGCGGTTTATGGTTCGACGGAATGTGGAGCAAACCGAATGAAAACTGGCAGGAAGACAGACTTTATTCGATGATAAGGAAATATCAGCCCGAAGCGATGATTATCAACAATACGGGCTTGAGCGAACTCGGCAAAGTCGGACACCCCGAACTCGACAGCGTTACTTTCGAGAGAGGCAAGCCGTCTTTCGTCGATAATTCCGACCGTCACAGAGCGGGCGAAATGTGTCAGATTTTCAACGACCATTGGGGATATGCGAAAGAAGATATAAATTATAAATCTATGGGGCAAATTCTCGGAGATTTGGTTGATTGCAGACACTATAACTGCAACTTTCTTCTGAATACGGGACTTATGGGTAACGGCAAATTAAGGTCGTTCGACAAGTGTTATTACGAGGAAATCGGCAAGTGGATAAAAAAGAACAAGGACTTTATCTACGACGTAAAGGACGCCGAAATCGAGGCGGATAACGCTTATATAATGAAGAGCGAAAACGGCAGATATTACGCCGTTATAAAAGACGTGCCTATGGCTGCGAGCGCGAACGTGCAGGGGGCGAGCGACGTGAAGAAGGTCGTTTTGCATACCGACAGAAAAATAAAGAGCGTTAAATGGCTCGATAACGGCAAGCGAGTTAAAGTCAGGAAAAATTCGTTTGACGGCGAGCCGTTTATGTACGGCAGAAGTTGGAACGTGAGAGTAGCGGAAATCGTTTTT
>SAMEA104315420__coassemble_1166_pt1 | contig 12600 bp, 10 predicted proteins | sample SAMEA104315420__metabat2_high_PE_021 | metagenome-assembled genome bin SAMEA104315420 (sample SAMEA104315420) | gut metagenome | biome: Monkey gut; feature: monkey-associated habitat; material: faeces | place: China | collected 2013 | reverse complement strand
CTGATTTTTATTTTGGTTTTAATTTTGCGTAATTTCGCATCGTGATTTGCGGAAGCATCCGGAATTTTCCGCTCTCACCTATATAACAAATCGTTCTGCCCGAATTGTTGGAAAAATTTAAAAAAAGTTTAGAATATTTTTACGCATTCGGATTATTGCATGTATTTGCGTATGAAAAAAAAGAAAAAACGGGTGTTTTTAAGACGTGAAAACACCGCCGATATCTGTCGGCGGCGTAATTTAATCTATATATAAATAGCAGTTAATCGACTTATAGAGAGGTTTTTGCATTGTTATAACGGCTTTGATTGCGGGTTTGTCCGCCCGAAGGTTCGATTTCGGTTTAAAAGTCAATTCCGCCGTCAGTCGTCGCTTTCTTCTTCGTCGTCGCCGCTTTCTTTTCCGCTATCGTCATCATCGCCGTCATCGCCATCATCGTCGTTGTCGTCATCGTCATCATCGTCGTCGCGCTCGAAATCCGAAAAAGAGCCGTCGTCGAAAACATAGCGGTAACCGTCGTTAAGAACGTAAACGCGGAAACTTACCGTTTGCCCGTTCACTTTGCCGCGCGCCCGAAGTATTCGTTCGCCGTTTTCAAATTCGCCTTTGAACAAAAGAGTTTCGGTTTCGCCGCCCTTCGTGACCGACATTTTCAGTTCGAGTTCGTCCTTTTCCGTTTCGTATTCGATTTCGGTTCGCTCGGTTAAAACGCCGTCGACATAAACGGAGTAAACGTATTCCTGCTCGATTTCCGTTTCGTCCGACTTCGTTTCGCGCTCGTGTTTCTGACGAACCTCGATATAAGAGGTCTTTTCGGCGTTCGTGAACGCCTTGAAATAAAGTTCGCTTTCCGATTCGCCGCCGTCGTTTTCCGTTTCGTAAACTCCTTCGACGAAATATTCCGCCCCGCCGATAAGTAATATGCCTTTTATCGAATAGTCCTTTTCGGTTTTGTCGTTGTTTTCATCGATGTTATAAGCATTATCGATTTTATATTCGTTGTAGGCTTTATAATCGGGGCTTTCGCCGTCGGAAATTTTAAGTTCGGAAATTTTATCGTCGCGGTTTATGCCGTAGTAGTTTTTGTCCTCGGATTCCGTGGCTGTGGGATATTTATCGTAATAAAGCCGATAAGAAATCTCGTTGCCGTGAAGGTCGGTATGTTTAACAGTCATACCGTATCGATAGCCGTGTTCGCCCGAAATCGTATTACTCACGATATTTTGCTCGCTCAATAAACTCTCAACGAGCGACATATACCGATTAACCGTCGTAAGTCGGCTTTTTTCGGTTTCCGCAGAGGCGGAAAGTTTGCGAACGGTCGGCAGGGATGCGGAAAGTTTGCGGACGGTCGGCAGAGAGTCGGAAAGTTTGCGGACGGTCGGCAGAGAGTCGGAAGAAGCGAGCAAAGTTCCGACGGAAGCCGCGCCGTAAGCGTAAAAGGAAGCCGCGTCGGTTATCTGCGCGAATTTGTTTGAAACCGAAGGCGTAATCGGTTTACGGTTTTTCATAAGCGCGGGTATAATCGCCCCGAGAAGCAATACTACAGCAAGTACTGCGGCGCAAAGAACGATTATTTTATTGCGGCGAACGTCCGCGGTTTGCTCGCCGCCGTGAGCATACGCGGCAGAGTATTGCGCTCCGTCAAAGCCGAGTTCGCGCCTGACGTTATCCTTTATTTTTTTGTCGGGCAGGATTTCCGACTTGTGTTTCGCCATAATCTTTTTTACGTTTTTCATAAGCGGTCCTCCTTTTCAAGATGATTTCTAAGTTTTTTCAACGCCTCGTTATTTTTCCAGGTCACCGTGCCTAACGGAATCCCGAGCATAGCCGAAACCTCCCGTCGTTTATAACCCGCAACCTGACAAAGCATCACGATTTTGTATTCGTCCTCGTTCAGAATCTTTGCGGCTAAGTCGAAGATATATGGCAGTTCGGGTTCGCTCAAACCGTATTTATAGGCGTCCGCGTCAAAATCGGTGGGGATTTCCCGTCGATATTTTTTCAGGTGGTTGAGAGCCAGCGATTTTCCGATAGAACAGATCCAGCCGATAAAATTCGTGCCTTCCCGATACTCGTCGATAAAGGAAATAGCGCGGACGAAAGTATCCTGCAAAACATCTTCGGCGTACATTTTATCCTTAACGATATAAAAAATCGTAAAGTACACGGCGCGATGGGTGTGTTCGTAAATATAATCGAAGGCATTCCCGTCGCCGCTCTTAAGTTTTGAAATTTTTTCCTCAAGTTTATCGCGAATCATGATTCTTCCGTAATATAAACAATCCGAACGTGTCGATTTGTTGGCAAAATTTAATTTTTTTTCATTCAGGCAGAGAATCGCTTTTTTGTGCAATGCTCTTCGAATAGCGAATTGCGCTTTCAAACGATAAAATGCTCATAGATAAATTTCCCGTGAGCCTTTTCCAGCGTGTTAAATTATTATAAGTCTGCTTTATAATCCGTTCCCATTCAAGCATTGCTTCAAGAATAGGTTTTAACGTTTTTCATAGTTCGGGCAAAGAATATCTTCTTTTGTCAACATAAAAAAGTCCTTATTTCCGTTTGTATTATATCAAAACACCCTTAAAAAGTCAATAAGTCAATCGTTTCAAAAGGAACCAAATAACAGAAAAATTTTTCCGTAAAAGCGGCTCGATTTACGGGTATTTACTGTGAAAAACGCCCGTTTATCGACTTATAGCCGCACTTTTACCGTCTTATTAACAATTTAATGCTTCGCAATGTTTTTTCGCAAATATGTAATATTGCCTTTTGTACGGTTGTAATATTCGCTTCTTTATGTTATAATGTTCGGGATGGGTCTTTTCGTTATGACGAATAAGAATGAAAAAATTCATGGTCTGACGACGCATTACTCCTACGAGTAAATAACCCGTCGAATTTCGGAAAAACATAGGAGAAAAACAATTTGACACCGGACGAAATTATCCAGTTGATACAAAGTCTTATATGGCTTTTGGCGGGCGTGGGCGTTTTTATCGTCGGCATGAACTTCATGGGCGACGCATTGGAAAAATGCGCGGGCAACGGAATGAAACGATTGCTTGAGAAAATAAGCAACAACCGTTTTTCGGGCGTTGGCATCGGCGCAGGCGTTACGGCGATTATTCAGAGTTCGTCTGCAACTTCGGTAATGGTAATCGGTCTCGTAAACGCGGGCGTAATGACGCTTATGCAAGCGACACCGATTATAATGGGGGCGAATATCGGCACGACGATAACCGGCGTGCTTGTCGCCCTTAAAAACGACTATTTCAGTATGCTCATGTATTTGCTCGCATTTTCGGGCGTAATGATGGGATTCGTGAAAAAAGAAAAGGTGAAAGTCCTGGGACTTCTCTTCTCGGGTCTCGGACTTATCTTCGTCGGTCTTAACGTTATGAGCAGCGATCAGGCGTTCGGAAATTCGCTTGTCGAAAGGCTGTTCACAAATATATTCAAAGTCGTGGACTTCCCGCTGCTTTTAATCGTCATAGGCGTTATTTTCACTGCTCTTATTCAGAGTTCGTCAGCCGCGACGGGCGTAGTGATAACGATGGTCGGCTCGAAGGTTTTACCCCTCGACCTCGCGTTGTTTATCGTACTCGGCGCAAACATAGGTACGTGCGTAACCGCTCTTCTCGCTTCTATAGGAGCGAACGCAAACTCGAAACGAGTCGCGTTTATTCACTTCACGTTCAACGTTATAGGCACGGTTTTATTTACCGTAATTATATGGATATTCAGAGATCAGGTCGTAAATATCCTTACGTTTATATTCCCCGGCGCAAGCCGAACCGCTCTTCAGATGCGCTTGTCAGTTTTCCACATAATTTTCAACGTGACGACAACCTGTCTGCTTCTGCCGTTCGTGAAACAACTCGTCAACTTGTCAAAAATCATCATTAAAGACAGCAATGACGAGAAAGAACGCTATTCTCTCAAATTCGTCGACGAACGACTTCTTTCAATGCCGCCCGTGGCGTTTATGCAAGTTAAAAAAGAAATCGATTATATGATGGGTCTCGTCGAGAAAAACATCGATCTCGCCTTCACTTCGCTTGAATCCCGCAATTTCGAAAACGGCGCGGCGATAATCGAAAACGAGAAAGTTATAGACTTTACGAACATCGCCCTGACTAATTTCCTCATTAAATTATCTGTGGACGTCGAACAGAGCGATGAAAATTTAATAGGCTCGTACTTCCACGTTTTAAACGACCTTGAAAGAATAGGCGACCACGCCGAAAACTTCTACGAAATGGGCGTGGAAATGAACGACAAAAACATACGATTCTCCGAACAGGCGCAGAAGAATTTACGCGAAATGTACGATAAAATAATCGAAATGTTCGCGATTTCCAAGGACGCATTCGAGAACTACAAAAAGGACGAACTGCCGCAACTCGGCGCGCTTGAAAACGACGTGGACACAATGAAGAGAAACCTCACGACGAGCCACTTTATGAGACTCGCCGAAGGTTCGTGCAGCGTGGAATGCAGTCCGTACTACTCCTCGGTCGTATCGGGACTTGAAAGAGTTGCCGATCACCTCGTAAACGTAGGTTACAGTATAATGAACCCCGTCGGCTCTCAACAAGAACAAAACTAAGCCTCATACGGCAAGTAAAACCTGCCGCAAAGCGAATTTAATCAACACAATCATATAAAACTTATCGACTGATAAATATAACTATCGGGACACCTTATTCTTTCGGGACGTCGAGGGCGCCGTCCCCTACGACTAAAAATAAACTTACGTTGCAAACGCAGTCCCCTACGACTGCAAATAAAATTTACAGCAAGGCAAATATAATCGCCGCAAACGATTTCATATACCGCATGGTATATTTCATCGCCTGCGGCGATTTAACTTACCGAGCGTTATATTCGATTTGCGACGCAAAATCCTACTCAGTTCTACCTGACCATCTGATAGAGAAAAGCAATCATTTCGCCGTTCGTCGGCTTCTCGTATTCCGCAAGATTGCCGCCGTACTGCCCGTTTATCACTTCTCTCAATTTACCGCTGTTATACGTGTTGTTAATTGTGTTTCTTATACTTCTCTCGACTATGCTGCCCGACGTGCCGTATTTGCTTCCGACAAGCGGGTATAATCCTCTCGTCAAATTCTTGATAAGGGTATTGTCTTTCCCGACTTCTTCGACCGCAGTCATAAGATAATTATAACCGCTCAAATTGCAATACAACCCGATTTTTGCGAAAAACTCCTTTAAACTCTCGGTCAAACCGTTCCCGAACGGTTCGTAGATAGCAACTCTTAAAATATCAATCGCCTCGTCCTCCGTCAAAGGTTCGCTGAACGCTTTTTCGATTTTATGCTTGTCGATTTTGTCCGAATACATAACGAAAATTTCGCCGCACACCCTGTCGCCATCCGACGAGTTTTTAAGTGCCATTCTTCCAAAACCGTAATCGTTCCATCTTAGCCTTCCGATAAGTTCGTACATACAATCGTTAATCAGTTCGCCGTCAATCAGAACGCACATAGGTCTTTTGGAAACCGTGTCGCACACAACTCCTTTACCTGCCGTTTTGCACATAATCGTTTCCACGTCGCAGCGCATATCGAGTTTCACGCTGAACGTAGTTCTTCGACCACTGCTTAAAAATACGTTAGACATAATTTTCACCCTTTCGTCATTATTTGACTTTTTAAAAATTTTTGGGTTATTATACCATATTGTAAAATTCTCGTCAAGTATTTTTAAAATTATTTTTGTAAAAAATTCAAAAAATTTTTGCATAAATTTATAAAGGCGATAAAACCGCCGTAATTTGCGGGTTTTCGCCTTTATAATTATGCATTGAATTATGTAAAAATTAAAGAACGTCTATGCTGATAAGGCTCGTATTGCCGCCTTTTCCCGTCGGAGTGCCGCCTGTGAGAACGACTTTTTCGCCTCTTTTGACAAGTCCGCTTTTTCTCGCCGACTCTTTCGCAAAATAGAAAAGTACGTCAACCGAATTAAATTCGTCTATCATCATAGGAACGACGCCCCATGAAAGAGCGAGTTTACGGAACGCCTTTTCGTTTGTCGTAAGTCCGATGATGGGTATCTGCGGTCTGAATCTCGAAACCATTCTCGCCGTCATTCCCGTGTGAGTGCAAACGACTATCGCTTTAGCCCCGAGGTCCTTTGCCAAAGTACACGCCGAATGAGACAAAGCCTGAACGGGCGAAGAAATAACGAATTCGTTTTCCGGTATTACCTGCAAATACTCGTCGTTCTTTTCCGCCTGCTCGACTATTTTAGCCATAGCCTTAACAGCCTCTACCGGATAGTCGCCCGCCGCGGTTTCGCCCGAAAGCATTACCGCGCTCGTTCCGTCGTAAACGGCGTTCGCAACGTCGGAAATTTCCGCTCTCGTGGGTCTCGGACTATGAATCATCGATTCGAGCATTTCGGTTGCCGTTATGCAACGTTTGCCGAGTATTCTGCACACGTCTATCATGCGTTTTTGCGTGTTCGGTATGGTCTCGTACGGCATTTCAACGCCAAGGTCGCCTCTCGCAACCATTATTCCGTCCGAAGCCTTGACTATGCTTTCGAGGTTTTTTACGCCGGATGTGTTTTCGATTTTCGCAATTATATCTATCCCCTCGCCGTGATTTGCTTTGAGGAAATTTCTTACTTCCGTAATATTTTTCTCTTCCGAAACGAACGAAAGGGCGATAAAGTCTATACCCTGTTCTATTCCGAAAAGAATATCGCTTTTATCCTGCTCGGACAAAAAGTCGAGTTTCAACTCCTTGTTCGGGAAGAACATACTCTTGTGATCTCTCGTCTCTCCGCCGTCTATAACCACCGTTTTTACGTCTTTATCGGTGACTTCGGTAACGGTAAAAGACATAAGCCCGTTGTTTAAAAGTATGGTGTCGCCCTTTTTCAGAACCTCGCACAAATACGGGTAATTGACGGATACTTTCTTCTCGTTGCCGATAATCTGCTCGGTAGTAAAAGTAAATTCATCGCCGCTTTTAAGCGTTATTTTGCCGTTTTCATATCTGCCCGTCCTGAATTCCGGTCCTTTCGTGTCGAGAAGAATAGGAAGAGGTATTCCCCTTTCCTCCCTCAACTCCTTGATGATTTTGATTTTCGCGGCGTGTTCTTCGTGTGTTCCGTGCGAAAAATTAAGCCTGCAAACGTTCATTCCTGCGTCGTACATTGCGGAAATAACTTCTTTCGTACAACTCGACGGTCCGAGCGTGCAAACGATTTTAGTTTTTTTCATTATATATCTCTCTCCTATTTTACGGAAAATTTTACGAACGAATAATTATCCCTGTAAAAGTCGCTTTTATACCCGTCTTTCCACGAACCCGTGAGGTCGAAAGTCCACGGGGAAACGGAAAGAGGCTCTTTCTCGATAAAATGGTGCGGTCCGTAAATATTTCTGTTACCGCTGTACAAGGTTATATGAACGGTATGTTCCTTGCCGTCGGCAAATGCGCCGAGATCGATTTCCGTACCGAACATAGCGGTTCCGACCGTTTTTCCGTCAACCGATATGTCCGCAACGGTCTTTCTGCCGGTAATTTTCATTACGCTTGCGTTTTCGTCTATTCTGATTTTCTTTTCAAGTTCGAGTTTGCCGGCAAAGAACAAATAGCCGTCCTTCGTAATATTTTCGCCGTTTACCGTAGGTTTGAATTTGTCAATGTAATAATTGCCCTCGGAAACAAGTACATTAGGCTCGGCTTTATCCTCCGTAAGTTCGTCGTCGAACACGCAGAAATTGCCTCTTATATATATGCTTTCGAGTTCTGTATCGTAGGAAAGACAGTTTTTAAGCGATTCTTTTTCGGGCGTTACGTCCGAGAGAACGAAGTAAACGTGTTCGCTTTCATAGAAGTCGATTTCAAACACAACCTCGTTCGCCCCCGTCTTGACTTTATCCGCAATCGCAGCCGTAAGGAAACTCCTGTCAAGTTTGCCGTTTTCCTGTAAAACGACTTTTTCGCCGTTTACAAAACAATTCGCAATATCCATTCTCTCGCACTCGACGAACATATCGTCCGTCTTGTTCTTTACGTTAAACTCGTATTTAAGATATATTTTTCCGACGTATTTTTTATCGATAAGGCTGTTGAAAATAGCGGGAATATAGGCTTTTTCGCCGTACTCTTTGCCGTCGTAAGAAAGTCTTGCTTTGTCAATCGTAAGGCTGTTTACGGGTCTCACGGTTATCTTCCATTCGCCCGAAATATCGACGTAATCGCCCTTATATTCTTTCGCGGTTTCATAAGGCTTTTCGCCCTCGAATATAATAGCCGAACCACCCTTTTCGAGTTTCAGTTTCACCCTGCCGTTTTCAATTACGAGCGGATACTTTTCGGTCTTTTCGACATTATATCCGTAAGGATACGGCGTAGTCATTTCTATCTCAGCCGTCTCGTCCTTTTCGGAAAGATTTACAACGTAAAGGAATTTACCCCATTCGGCTTCTCTATACGCCGTCCTTATCTTGTCGCTGTCCGAATAAACTTTGTACTTAACCGACTTTTCTATATCCGCAATGGTTGCCGTCGCTTTAAGTTCGTCAAAGGCGTATTTCTCGCCTTCGAGGTATTCGGGCTTGCCTTTTTCGACAGCAAGTTTGCCCCCCTGCTTTAAAAATTCGGTCAGAAGGTCGAGCGTAGTTTTGTCCATATTCTTCATTTCGGGAATATAGACGTACTCGTAAGCGTAGTTTCCGACCACGAGTTTACCGTTCTCGACTTTGCCGTACTTCGCCATAATATTTTCGTCGCCGTAGTGATGCGGAATGTTTTTCGCCCCGAACGTTTCGATAGTCTTATAGAAGGCTTCCTCGGTCTCCTTTACGGAATCATAGTCGTTCGACCTGTCGAAATCGAGATATTCCGATTTCATCGGGTGAAGAACGAGAACTTCTACGTCGTTGCGGCTCTCCGCAAGCATATAACCGAGCCTGCCGAAATAATCGTTGAAATTTTTAAATTTATCGAACCACGCCATGTGTTCGGAATAGGTCAGAGGATAATCTCTCTTCCTCTGTCCCCTTATCGAATATGCCGCGAGATGCTGACACATGAGGTTTACGCCGTTTACATACTGCCACTCGGCGATACGCTTCAATTCCTGTGGCGTCACGTCCCAACCGCAACAGGCGAAAGTTTCGGTTAAAACGTGATTTTTACCGAGTTGCTCGGCAACCGATCCGACTTGTTTAGGTTCGAGTTCCGTCGATATATTTCTGCCGAGCCAGTCCACCCCCGGAATATGCTCGTACTCGTAAAACTCCATTACGCCCGCGCAACACCACATTTGCATAAACATACCCGACTCTTCGACGCCATGTCCCGTGAGCATACAACCGTTTTCACTGCACCAGTCGTAAATCTGCTTCACGAAACTGTCGATAAAGAAACGGTGCATCGCGTTCCAGTATTTATACCTGAAAGAATAATCGCCATCGCAATTTATGAAAAGTTTGCCCATTTCATCCCAGAGATCGATACCGTATTTATCTTTAAAATACGGTACGAGTACGGGCGAATAAGCCGTAGACCACCTGTAATACTGCGGCTCGTCCGTAAAAAAGCCCTTCATCGCCTTCCCGAAGTACTTGCCGCATTCTTTTTTATATCTCTCATGGGTAATATCGATAAATTTGCGAACGATGTCTTTGTTTAAAATATCGACGACAGACGGATTTGTTTTTATATAAACGTTCACATAAGTTCCGTCTCCGCAAGGCTCTTTAACCCTTTTAAGCTTCTTTCCGTCAAGATAGTAAACAGCGTCCGCTTTCTCGTCAAACCTGTCGTTAATCGACTTATCGAGGTATTTTTCGTGATTGTTTTTATCTTCGAGAAGTTTCATTCCCGCAAAACCGCTCGGCCAGCCGTTCTCGTCGTAACTCCATGCGTTCATATCGGTTTTTATACTTTCTTTTACGCAGGCGTTAATACATTCGAACCATTTGTCGCTTAAATATTCCGTTTTAAGCCCACCCCTCGCGTGCATAAAAAAACCGCCGATGCCGTTTTCTTTCATTACGTCTATCTGCCTTACGAGTTCGTCGATCTTTAAATCGTCGTTCCAACTCCAAAACGGAATCGGTCTGTAATCTCTGAGATTTCCCTTTAATTTTTTAGTTAATTTATCCATAAAAAACCTTCGTCGCAGCATTCTCAATCAATATATTTTCCCGTAGAATACGCGTACGTTATTTGCTTATAATTATAGCATTTTTTTCGACTTATTTCAATCGTTACGCAATAAAAAAAACGGCTTTCACCGTTTTTTTTCGTTATTTATCTCCGAGCTTTCCAAATTTCTCTTGTAATGGAAAATATACTGCTGAATTATACCCGAATCATTGCCGAAAAGGCTTAAAAAATAGTCGGCTATTTTCTTCCTATCTTTAATCTCGCCTTTAAAATCTTCGCGATATATTTTCTCTATCCAGGTATCGACAGGGAAACTGTCCGTTCTGTGATATCCGAAAAGTGCGACGCAATCGGCGACCTTAGGTCCCACTCCTTTCAAAGACAAAAGCCTTTTCTTTAACTCTGAAGTTGAGAGTTCTCCGACCGGAAGGGGGTCGAATTTGCCGCTTACTATCGCTTCCGAAACTTTGGAAATATACTCCGCGCGATAACCGTAACCGAGTTCTTTGTAAAAATCGGCGTCTTTTTCCGCGAGCCTTTCGGCTTTCGGAAACGAATAGTACTCCTCGCCCATAAACGTCTTTTTGTCGCCGAGGGCTGCGCACGTTCTTTCGATTATCGACTTTATTCTCGGTATCATATTATTTTGCGACACGATAAACGAAAACAGAGTTTCCTCGGGGTCTTGCCTTAAAATTCTCACGCCCTTCGCGGCTTTCGCCGAATTCTTCACTATATCGAAGCCGCTATCCGTCGCTCGATTATAAACGCCCGAATAATCTCCATCTAAATCAAGGAAATTTTTAAAGTATTCTTCGTCGTCACACTCTATTACCGTTTTGCCGTTCCGTTCGGACAGCTTACACGCCTTATCTTGCGATAAAACCAAAAAACCGTCGTTTAACGACTTATAGCGGAAGATTTGCCCGCAATCGAGCGTATCTTTCGGACTGAAAAATTCACTGTCGAAGTTAATCATAAGTAAAATATAGAAATAGGGCTGCCGCTAAAAGCGACAGCCCGCAAAATTATTCCGCCGTATAAACGCTTACCTGCTTTTTGTCTCTGCCAAGTCTTTCAAATCTGACTACGCCGTCAACCAAAGCGTACAAGGTATCGTCGCTTCCGATTCCGACGTTGTTGCCGGGGTGGAATTTAGTACCTCTCTGTCTTACGAGAATGTTGCCCGCGAGAACTTTTTGTCCGTCGGCGCGCTTAGGTCCGAGACGTTTCGCATTACTGTCACGGCCGTTGTCCGTGCTGCCCATTCCTTTGTGGTGCGCAAATAATCTGAAAAATAACATACTATCGGCCTCCTTCTCTTACTTCGCAACGATTTCGACAATCTTCACCGAGGTGAAAGGCTGTCTGTGACCGCTTTTCTTTCTTTCGTTCTTTTTGGCTTTGTATTTGTATACAATAACCTTTTTGTCCTTGCCCTGAGCGGTAACTTCGCCTACCGCTTTGAATCCGGCCGCGTCGCCCGCGACCTTAATTCCGTTTTCATCCGAAACAAGCAAAACGCCGAATTCTACTTTGTCGCCGACCTTAGCGTCAAGTTTTTCAAAATTGACTACGTCGCCGACTGCCGCTTTATACTGCTTGCTTCCGTTTTCGATGATTGCGTACATTGAAAAATAGACCTCCTGTCTAATCTCGCCGGGAAAATTATTATCGGGGCGCGTTTTCTTACGCGACTTTCACCCTTTCCGAGCGGTTCCTTTCTATTATAGACTACCGCAAATTTTTTGTCAAACGTTTTGCATTATTTTTTTTAAAGAAAACATACTATTTTACGATAAATAGCCACAGGCGATTGCGTTAGAACCCGCCAAAACGCCTGTGGCTAAAAAGGAGCGCATCATTATGGAAAAAAAGAATTTAGACAAGGAAGCCCTTGTGTCCCTTTATAAAAACGCGCATATCGCGTTGCAATCGATTTCGGATATTATAACCGAGACGACGGACGAACCGTTAAAAACCGAACTCGGCGAACAGTATGACGGATACGAAAAATATATCGGAAAACTCTCGCAATTTATGAAAGAGACTTCGACCGAGACAAAAGATATTAACCCGCTTAAAAAAGCGATGCTCTTCACTTCGGTGAAAATGAACACGCTTATGGACAACTCGACCTCAAAAATTGCCGAACTAATGATAAAAGGTACGGTCATGGGCATTACCGAACTACACGAACTTTTAAACGGGTCGGGCGCGGAACTGTCCGAAAAAACCTTGGGATTTGCAAAAGAACTGACTGCCTTGGAAGAAGATTACGAAGAAAGGCTTAAAAAGTTTTTATGATTTATTGATATAATTTTAAGGTGGTGACGCGGTTGCGTATCGCAACCGCGTCACCACCTTAAAACGTTTTTATTTGTCGATTTATCGACTTATAGCCCCTCTTTTATGTAAATAACCCTATTTGAACAAA